>FUFK010047789.1_pt1 | contig 37417 bp, 48 predicted proteins | sample 1021851 | NCBI WGS metagenome assembly FUFK01 (sample SAMEA51879418, study PRJEB19060) | metagenome | reverse complement strand
TTGTAATCCACTAGCTCGATCATTGCCATATCAGCATTATCTCCAGATCTATTCCCAAGCTTTATGATTCTAGTGTAACCACCAGGCCTATCTCCAATTTTGACAGCAACCTCTCTAAATAATTCTGTAACAGCGTATTTATTTCTTAAATATTTGAAAACAATTCTTCTGTTGTGAGTTGAATCGGTTTTAGACTTCGTAATGATTGGTTCAATAAAAAGCTTTAATGCTTTTGCCTTTGCCAAGGTTGTATTAATTGATTTGTGTTCAATTAAAGATGAACCCATGTTTGCTAGCATATATTTTCTATGACCAGTTTTTCTTCCGAGATGTGGATTTTTTTTNCGATGTCTCATTTAAAAATTTATTCTTTGTCAAGTTTATATTTTGATAAATCCATTCCAAAACTTAAACCCTTTATAACTACTAATTCTTCCAGTTCTGTCAATGATTTTTTACCAAAATTTCTAAATTTCATTAAATCTGCTTTATTAAAAGAAACTAAATCACCAAGAGTATCAACTTCCGCGGCTTTTAAACAGTTTAGAGCTCTAACTGATAAGTCCATGTCAATTAACCTGGTTTTAAGCAATTGTCGCATGTGTAACGACTCTTCATCGTAAGTTTCAGATTTTGCAATTTCATCAGCTTCTAAAGTGATTCTTTCATCGGAAAACAACATAAAATGATGAATCAGAACTTTAGCACCCTCGGTTAAAGCATCTTTAGGCTCAATAGAACCATCTGTAACAATTTCAAAAACTAATTTTTCATAATCTGTTTTCTGTTCAACTCTAAAATCTTCAATTGAATATTTAACATTTTTAATAGGCGTAAAAACTGCATCCATAAAAATTGTTCCAATTGGTGCACCTAGCTTTTTATTTTCTTCGGATGAAACATACCCTCTACCCTTTTCAATATTCAATTCAAAGTTTAACTCAACACTTTTTTCCATATTACAAATAATCAAATCAGGATTTAAGACTTCAAAACCAGATATAAATTTTTGAAGATGTCCAGCAGTGAGTTGATCTTGCATTTTTACAGAAACAGAAACATTTTCACTATCAACAGAATCGATTTGTCTTTTCAATCTTAATTGTTTGAGATTTAAAATAATTTCAGTGACATCCTCNACAATACCAGGTATTGTTGTAAACTCGTGTTCTATATTATCTATTTTCACGGATGTTATTGCAAACCCTTCCAAAGAAGATAAAAGAACTCTTCTTAAAGCATTTCCAACTGTTAATCCATATCCTGGTTCGAGTGGTCTAAATTCAAACTTACCTTCATGTTTGTTTGAATCTATCATTATTACTTTGTCAGGTTTTTGAAATGTAAATATTGCCATAATTTATTGTATTATTTAGAATATAATTCTACTATTAATTGTTCCTTTATATTTTCTGGTATTTGTTCTCTTTGCGGTAGGGTATTTAAAACACCTTCCATTTTATCAATATTCCAGGTTATCCATTCATGCGTTGTAGTGTTCTGCAATGAAGACTCAATTGATGAAAGTGATTTTGATTTTTCTCTCACACCAACCGTTTCAGAGATTTTTATGATTCTGGATGGAATATTGCAGATTTCACCATTTACCAAAATATGTTGGTGACTAACAAGCTGCCTTGCTGCACTTCTGCTTGGTGCAATTCCCATTCTGTAAACTAAGTTGTCTAATCTGGATTCACAAAGCTGTAACAAAACTTCACCAGTAATCCCTTTACTTCTACTTGCTTTTTCAAATAAATTTTTAAACTGTTTTTCAAGTATACCATAAAGGTATTTAGCTTTTTGTTTTTCCATCAACTGAATTGCATACTCAGATTTTTTTTGTCTTCTCTTATTTTGACCGTGATGACCCGGTGGATAATTCTTTTTTTCAAAAGACCTATCCGGACCGAAAATTGGTTCGCCGAATTTTCTGGAAATTTTTGTTTTAGGTCCTATGTATCTTGCCATATTATATATTTTTAAACTCTTCTTCTTTTTGGTGGTCTACATCCATTATGAGGGATTGGAGTAACGTCAAATATTTCCGTAACCTCAACACCTGCATTGTGAATACTTCGAATCGCAGATTCTCTACCGTTTCCAGGTCCTTTTACATATACTTTTGCTTTTCTCATTCCAGCCTCATATGCTGACTTAACGGCATCTTCTGCAGCTAATTGTGCTGCATATGGTGTATTCTTTTTTGACCCTCTGAAACCCATTTTACCTGCAGATGACCATGATACAACTTCACCTTTGTTGTTGGTAAATGATATGATTATATTATTAAATGTTGCATTTATGTGGATTTCTCCAAAGGACTCTACAACAACTTTTCTTTTTTTATTTGCTCCTTTTGCCATAATTAATTTTTTACTTAGTTACTTTCTTTTTGTTTGCAACTGTTTTTCTTTTACCTTTTCTTGTTCGAGAATTATTTTTTGTCCTTTGCCCTCTTAATGGAAGACCAATTCTGTGTCTAATTCCTCGAAATGAACCAATATCCATCAATCTTTTGATATTAATTTGATTTTCTGCTCTTAACTCACCTTCAATAGTAAGTTTAGAAACTTCCGCTCTAATTTTAGCTGTTTCCTCATCACTCCAATCTAATACTTTCTTTTCCTCACTAACACTAGCACTGGTTAGTATTTTTTTTGCTCTGCTTGATCCAATACCGTAAATGTAAGTTAATGCAACTACACCTCTTTTTTCTTTTGGAATATCTATACCTGAAATTCTTGCCATATTAACCTTGTCTTTGTTTAAACCTTGGGTTCTTTTTATTAATTACATATAATCTTCCCTTTCTTCTTACAATCTTGCATTCAGGACTTCTTTTTTTTATTGATGCTCTTACCTTCATATTAATATCTAAAAGTTATTCTTGCTTTAGTTAAATCATAAGGACTCATTTCCAACTTCACTTTATCTCCAGGCAACAGTTTTATATAAAACATCCTCATTTTTCCTGAAATATGAGCAGTAACTACATGGCCATTTTGAAGCTCCACTCTGAACATCGCGTTAGAGAGAGCTTCTACGATTACACCATCTTGTTCTATTGCCGCTTGCTTTGCCATATTTATGCTACTCTTCTTGTTTTACCTGTTTTCATTAGTCCATCATAATGTCTATTTAACAAATAGGCATTTATCTGTTGTATCGTATCAATAGCAACACCAACCATTATCAGCAGAGATGTTCCTCCAAAAAATAATGCCCAGCCTTGCTGGATCTGCATTAGAGCAACAATAACTGCTGGTAATACTGAAATTAATGCTAAAAATATTGATCCTGGAAATGTAATCAACGACATAACTTTATCCAAAAATTCAGATGTTTCTCCACCAGGCTTTATTCCAGGCACAAAACCTCCACTTCTTTTTAAGTCATCAGCCATTTTATTAGTGGGTACTGTAATTGCAGTGTAAAAATATGTAAATAAAATAATTAATAAACCAAATAAAATATTGTAAGCCAAACCAAACATATTGGAGAATGCTGCTTGCATCCACTGCCCAAAGGATCCACCTATTACTTGACCAAGATAGGCTGGAGCAAACATAATTGCCTGAGCAAAAATTATTGGCATAACCCCAGAGGCATTTAACCTCAGAGGAATATATTGTCTTTTGGAATATAAACTATTTGATCCTGTAAGAGATCTTCTTGCATATTGAACGGGAATCTGCCTAACTGCAAGAACCAAAAGTATACAGAGTGCAACAACAATAAACCAAATTAGGACTTCAATCGCAATCATAATCCAACCCCCCGAGCTAGATAGCTGAGAAACTATTTCCTGGGTAAAAGACAATGGAAGAGATGCGATTATACCTACTGTAATTAACAATGATATTCCATTACCAATTCCCCTATCAGTTATTTTTTCACCTAGCCACATTGCAAAAATACATCCAGTAACAAGAATAATTACTGCCGGAATAATGAAGAAAACACCTTTTCCAAGTAAGAATGCTGAGTCAGGGACACCTAATGCACCCAATCCATAAAGATAAGCGGGTGCTTGAATTATACATATCGCAATTGTTAACCATCTTGTTATCTGAGTAATAGTTTTTCTACCACTTTCACCCTCTTTTTGCAATTTTTGAAGGTAGGGAACAGCAACTCCCATAAGCTGTACAACAATTGAGGCAGAAATGTAAGGCATAATTCCTAAAGCAAAAACTGATGCATTTGCAAATGCACCACCTGTAAATGCATTGAGTAAACCAAGTAAACCACCACCTCCGGCAATCTTAGCATCAGCTATTACGTTATAATCTACACCAGGAAGAACAACCTGAGCACCTAACCTGTAAATAGCCAAGAAGAAAAGAGTAATCAAGATTCTATTCTTCAATTCATCGATGGCCCAAATATTTTTTAATATTTCAAAAAATTTTAACATCTAAATAATTTTTGTCTCACCTCCTGCTTTTTCAATTGCTTCAACAGCAGACGTGGAAAATTTGTGGGCCTCAACTTTAACAGGTGAGTTGATTAAGCCATGTCCTAAAACTTTTACTAAGTCATTTTTCTTTACCAAATTATTCGCAATCATAACTTCCAAGTTAATATTCCCATTCTTTATTTTCTTAGCATTAACTAATTCCTGCAGAGTTTTGATATTTATCGGTTTGTATTCTTTTCTGTTTATATTTTTAAAACCAAACTTAGGGATTCTTCTTTGGAGTGGCATTTGACCACCTTCAAAACCAATTTTCTTTGAGTAGCCAGATCTAGATTTAGCACCTTTATGACCTCTAGTTGCAGTTCCTCCCTTTCCAGAACCTTGACCTCTCCCAATTCTTTTGCTCTTTGATTTAATAGATCCTTCTGCAGGTTTTAATTTTGATAAACTCATGACTAATCAATAATCTTTATTAAATGTTCGACTTTTTTTATCATACCCATTATTGAAGGGTCAGAATTGTGCTCGACAATATGTCCAACTCCTCTCAGACCCAAGGCTTCCAAAGTTTTCTTTTGGTAACCTGGCCTTTTAATTTTACTTCTAATTTGTTTAATCTTAATCTTACTCATTTAAACAATTTTAACCATTGTAAATTTTTTCAAGATCTACTCCTCTTTCCTGAGCGACCTTATAAGCGTCCCTTAGCTGAAATAATGCGTCAAAAGTCGCTTTAACAACATTGTGTGGATTCGAAGATCCCTGAGATTTCGAAAGAACATCCTGAATACCAACAGATTCTAAAACAGCCCTGACAGCGCCACCAGCAATAACACCGGTACCCTGTGAAGCAGGTTGAATATAAACTCTTGCTCCACCATGTTTACCCTTTTGTTCGTGGGGAATAGTCGAACTTGATAATGGAATTTTTACTAAGCTTTTCTTAGCATTTTCAACTGCTTTAGCAATTGCAATGGAAACTTCCTTGGCTTTACCTAAGCCGTGACCAACAACGCCATCCTCGTTACCAACAACAACAATAGCTGAAAAACCAAAGGCTCTACCACCTTTTGTAACTTTGGTGACACGTTGAATACTGACAAGTCTGTCTTTTAATTCCAACCCACCTGGCTTAACAAATTCAATATTCTTTTTTTTCATTTTTCTTATAAATTTAATCCAGCTTCTCTAGCTCCATCAGCTAATGATTTGACCCGCCCATGGTACAAATAACCATTTCTGTCAAAAGACACAGACTTTATGCCAGCCTTTATAGCTTTATTTCCAATTAATACACCAACTTGTTTTGCTATTTCGGTTTTATTGTTAGATGTTAATTTCAAATCTTTATCAGCTGAAGAGGCCGAAACTATAGTTTTCTCTTCCTTGTCATTAATAATCTGGACATATATTGCTTTATTACTTCTAAATACAGTCATTCGCGGTCTTTCAGATGTGCCAAAAACAACCTTCCTAATTCTCTTTTTTATTTTATTTCTCTTTTTTGCCTTTGTATTCATAATAACTATGCTGATTTACCTGCTTTTCTTCTAATCTCTTCACCAACAAACTTTACTCCTTTACCTTTATATGGTTCAGGTTTTCTATAAGATCTTATTTTTGCAGCAACCATGCCAACAAGTTGCTTATCATAAGATGTTATGTTAATAATAGGATTCTTTCCTTTCTCATTAATTGTCTCAATTTTTATTTCATCAGGGAGCATCATGACTATATTGTGAGAAAATCCTAACGATAAATCCAATTTTTGCCCGGAACTCTGGGCTCTATAACCAACACCAACAAGCTCTAAACTTTTTTTCCATCCTTGTGAAACTCCAATAATCATATTGCTAATGAGTGATCTGTAAAGACCATGCTTGGCCTTATGTTCTTTAGATTCAGAATTTCTTTTTATTATCAATTGATTTTCTTCTTTCAAAACAGAAACACTATCAATGTTTTGACTTAATGTACCCAATTTTCCAGAGACTTTTACAGAATCCGCATGTATTTCTACATTTACACCTTCAGGGACCGTTATTGGATTGTTACCTACTCGTGACATTATTAATAAACATTACAAATTATTTCTCCACCAAGATTTTCACTTTTTGCTTTTTTTCCAGTCATTAAACCTTTTGAGGTGGAGACTATATTTACTCCTAAACCATTTAAAACTCTAGGAATTTCTGAGCTGGATGAATATCTTCTCAGCCCTGGCTTACTTACTCTTTCAATCTTTTTAATTACAGGTTCCTTTGAGATTTGGTTATATTTTAAAGCAATTTTAATTGAACCTTGAACAGTATCATTTATAAACTGATAATTTAAAATAAAACCTTGATCAAATAATATCTTTGTGATTTCCTTCTTTATTTTTGACGAGGGAATAACAACAGTTCTTAGGCCTGCTGAATTTGCATTTCTAATTCTTGTTAAAAAATCTGCTATCGGATCTGTATTCATATCTATTTAATTTACCAACTTGCTTTTCTTACTCCAGGGATCAAACCTTTATTTGCCATTTCACGGAACTTGACTCTTGAAATACCAAACTGCCTCATGTAACCTTTGGGTCTACCAGTTATTTTACATCTGTTATGAGCCCTTACGGGTGATGAATTCTTGGGCAACTTTTGAAGCCCTATATAATCTCCAGCTTCTTTTAAAGCTTTTCTTTTTTCAGCGTACTTGAGACACATTTTAGCTCTCTTTACCTCTCGGGCTTTCATTGATTCTTTTGCCATATATTAATTTTTGTTAAATGGTAGTCCTAATTCTTTTAATAATGTTTTTGCCAATTTATCCTCATTTGTTGATGTAACAAATGTTATATCCATTCCGGAAATCTTATTGATTTTATCGATATCAATCTCAGGAAAAATAATCTGCTCAGTAATTCCCAGAGTATAATTTCCTCTGCCATCAAAACCTGAATTTTTGACACCTTGAAACTCTCTTACCCTTGGTAAGGCAGCAGTAATTAATCTATCTAAAAATTCATACATTCTATCACCTCTCAAGGTGACTTTCGCTCCAATAGGCATTCCTTTTCTTAATTTAAATGCTGAAATATCTTTTTTTGATTTTGTTGCCACGGCTTTTTGGCCAGAGATTAATGTAAGTTCCTCAACAGCATGGTCTATGATTTTTTTGTCAGCCACGGCAGCACCAACGCCCTTACTAATTACTATCTTTTTAAGTTTTGGTACTTGCATTATGTTAACCAATCCATGTGCCTCCATAACACTTTTAGTGATGGTTTGTTTATATTCTTTTTTTAATCTTGGAGTGTAACTCATTTTAAATTATTTCATTATTTTTTAGAGAATATCGAACTTTCTTGTCATCCTCAATTCTATATCCAACTCTTGTTATTTCTCCATCCTTGGTTGTTAATGAAACGTTTGAGATGTGAATGGAAGATTCTTTTTCAGTAATTCCACCCTTTGGGTTATTAGAGTTTGGCTTGTTATGCTTTTTAACCATAGCAACACCTTCAACTATAACTCTATTTTTAGTTCTAATTACTTTCAAAACTTTTCCAGTGGAGCCTTTATCATCTCCAGCAATTACTTTTACAGTATCTCCAACTTTAATATTCATATATCTATAAAACTTCGGGTGCCAATGACACTATTTTCATAAAATTTTTATCTCTCAATTCGCGCGCAACAGGACCAAAAACCCTAGTACCTCTCAATTCACCTGCAGAATCAAGTAAAACACAGGCATTATCATCAAATCTAATATATGATCCATCTTTTCTCCTAACTTCCTTTTTCGTTCTAACAACAACTGCAGTTGAAACTTGACCTTTCTTCACTGTACCATTTGGTGTAGCATTTTTAACAGTAACAACGATCTTATCTCCCAATGAAGCATATCTTCTTTTGGTCCCACCAAGAACCCTAATAGTAAGGACTTCTTTAGCTCCTGTATTATCTGCGACTAATAATCTACTTTCTTGTTGTACCATTACTTAGCTTTTTCTAACACTTTAACCAAACGCCAACATTTATTTTTACTGATTGGCTTAGTTTCCATAATTTTGACAACATCCCCTTCACTACATTCATTTTTTTCATCATGGACATGATATTTCTTTGTTTTTAAAACGAACTTCCCATATTTAGGGTGCTTAACCTTTCCAACTTCTGAAACAACAATTGATTTTTGCATCTTACTGCTTGTAACTACTCCTATTCTTTCCTTTCTTAAATTTCTACTATCCATTTTAACTAGTTTTTCTTTTGGCAAGTTCTGTTTTCATTCTTGCAATTGTTCGTCTGTTTTTTCTTATGACCAGTGGGTTTTCAATTGGTGAAACCACATGGGTTAGCTTGGTATCTTCTTGACTTTTAATCAAGGTTTGAAGCTTATCCATAAGCTCATCATCTGTTAATATTTTAATTTCACTTTGTTTCATTAGCTGACATATTCATAATCGTTAGCAATAACAAATTTTGTTTTTACAGGTAACTTTTGAGAAGCTAACCTTAATGCTTCTTTAGCAACATCAATTGGTACCCCTGAAACTTCAAACATAATTTTTCCGGGTTTTACTACAGCTACAAAATATTCTGGAGCACCTTTTCCTTTACCCATTCTAACCTCCAATGGTTTTTTTGTAATTGGTTTATCAGGAAAAATTTTAATCCATAACTGACCTTCCCTCTTCATATACCTTGTTGCAGCAATCCTAGCTGCTTCTATTTGTCTAGAAGTAATAAACTTTGAATCTAAAGATTTGATACCGAACATACCATTAGATAGACGATGACCTCTTTGGGAAAGACCTTTCATCCTTCCTTTTTGCATTTTTCTATATTTCTGTCTTTTTGGTGATAACATTGTTAACGTCTTCTTTGTTTATTTCCTTTATTTTTCGAGGAAGCCAAACTCAAACCTACAAGTGGAGAAAGTTCTCTTTTTCCATAAACTTCACCCTTCATGATCCATACTTTAATACCCAATCTACCATAAGTAGTGTGAGCTTCGACTAAAGCATAATCAATATCAGCTCTAAATGTTGATAATGGGATTCTTCCTTCCTTATATGTTTCTGATCTAGCCATCTCAGCTCCATTTAATCTGCCAGAAATTTGAACTTTGATACCCTCTGCATTCATTCTCATCGTAGCTGCTATTGACATTTTAATGGCTCTTCTGTAAGAAATTCTGCCTTCAATCTGTCTTGCAATTGAAGAAGCAACAAGTTGAGCTTCGAGTTCAGGTCTCTTTATTTCAACAATATTAAGTTGAATGTCTTTTTTTGATATTTTCTTTAGTTCTTCTTTTAATTTATCAACTTCCTGCCCTGCCTTACCAATAATAATTCCAGGCCTTGCAGTTGTTATAGTAATTATTATCGATTTTAAAGTTCTTTCAATAATTACTCGTGAAACGCTCGCTTTAGACAAACGGGTAAAGATATACTTTCTTATAATTTCATCCTCAGCAATCATATCACCGTATTTTTTACCACCATACCAGTTAGATTCCCATCCTCTGATGATACCTAGTCTGTTTCCAATCGGATTTGTCTTTTGACCCATTTGCTATTTATTAATTTCTTTTAAACTATCTAATACCATGGTTACATGGTTTGATCTTTTTCTTATTCTGTGAGCTCTTCCTTGAGGGGCAGGTCTCAATCTTTTTAACATACCAGCACTATCAACCCTTATCTCACTAACAACAATATTTTCATTTTCTATATCACTTTCAGGATTTTTTTGTTGCCAATTATTGATCGCCGAAAGTAATAATTTTTCTAACCTGTTTGATGCATGCTTTGGGCTGAACTTTAAAATAGAAAGCGCTTTATCAATCTTCTTTCCCCTAATTTGATCGGCAATCAACCTCATCTTTCTGGGTGAAGTTGGACAATTATTTAAACTAGCAGAAACAAGATCCTTCCTAAGCTCTTTATTTACATTTGCACTATTTCTTTTCCTTGATCCCATTTATTTTACTTTTTTTTACCACCAGCATGACCTCTAAATGATCTTGTTGGTGAAAATTCACCTAATTTGTGTCCAACCATATTTTCAGTAATGTATACTGGGACAAACTGTCTGCCATTGTACACTGCAATTGTCTGACCAACAAAGTCAGGGATTATCATTGATGATCTTGACCAGGTTTTTATAACATTTTTCTTATTTGAATCAAGATTTTCTTGAACTCTCTTCAATAAGCTTTTATGTACAAATGGTCCTTTTTTTAATGATCTAGGCATGATTATTTTCTCCTTTCAATTATGAATTTATTACTGAATTTCTTTTTATTTCTTGTTCTGTATCCTTTGGCAGGAATACCATTTTTTGAACGTGGATGTCCTCCAGAGGCTTTACCTTCCCCACCACCCATTGGGTGGTCAACTGGATTCATAACTACAGCTCTTGTTCTTGGTCTCCTTCCTAACCATCTTGTTCTACCAGCTTTTCCAGAAACAACAAGTTGATGATCAGTGTTTGAAACTTGACCTATGGTAGCCATTGATTTTACAAGAACAAGCCTTGTTTCACCAGACGGTAACCTTAACGTAGCAAATTTTCCATCACGAGCCATAAGCTGAGCAAAGGAACCAGCACTTCGAGCTAAACTTGCTCCTTTTCCAGGACTTAACTCTACACAAGAAATTGTAGTTCCAAGTGGAATGGATGATAAAGGCATTGAATTACCAAGCTTAGGCTCAACTTTATCTCCTGAAACCACTTTGTCTCCAACTTTTAATCCCTTTATAGCTACAATATATCTTTTTTCTCCATCCTCAAATTTTGTCAATGCAATGAAAGCTGACCTGTTGGGATCATATTCTATTGACATAACCTCTGCTTCATCATTAAATCTATCTCTTTTAAAATCAATTAATCTGTACTTTTTCTTATGACCGCCTCCTCTAAATTTCATGGTCATTCTACCCTGACTATTTCGTCCTCCAGTCCTTTTTTTAGGAATCAACAAACTCTTTTCAGGCTTCGTAGTAGTAATAGTTTCAAAGCTATTTACTGTTCTGCCCCTTTGCCCTGGTGTTATCGGTTTAAGTTTTTTAACTGCCATTATAAATTGTTATAAAAATCAATTGAGTCTCCATCTTGAATATCAACAATTGCTTTTTTCTTAATATTTGTTTTGGTTCTTTGTACACCTTTCTTGGTATACTTNGTCTTTCTTTCGGAGCCGTATATTTGTGTTCTTACTTTNTCAACAGTTACATTGTATCTCTGCTCAACAGCATCTTTGATTTGAATCTTATTAGCTTCCCTATTAACAACAAAAGCATAACGATTTCTTAATTCGCTATCATTAGTTGCTTTTTCGGTTATAATAGGTTCAAAAATTACTTTCATAACTATTTTAATATTGATTCTAAATTAACAACGGCATTTTCCTCAATCACAAGATGCTGTGCATTCAAAATACTATATGTTGTTGCTTCAGATTCAGAAACAATCTCATATTTTTTCAAATTTCGCGCCGACAAATATACATTTTTATTACCTCCCTCAAGGACGAACAATGTTTTTTTGGAATCTAAGCCAGTAGATTTCAAAATCTCAACAAATGATTTTGTTTTTGGTGTTTTAAAATCTAACTTTTCAATAACTGAGATGGCGTTATTTGATAATTTTTGGGATAATGCAGATTTACGTGCTAACTTCTTAACATTTTTATTAACCTTGGAGTTAAAATCTCTATTTCTTGGTCCAAAAATGGTACCACCTCCTCTGAAAAGGGGGTTTTTAATACTTCCAGCTCTTGCTGTTCCCGTCCCTTTTTGTTTTTTTATTTTTCTAGTGCTCCCCTTTATTTCAGCTCTTTCTTTTGTTTTTGCATTTCCTTGTCTTTTATTAGACAAATGATTTTTTACATCTAAATATTGTGCATGTTCATTAGGCTCAATACCAAAAATATCTTTGGAAAGACTTACTGATCTTCCCGTTGATTTACCTTTGATATTTATAACTTCTAATTTCATTATTTTTTTATAGACAGATATGAATTTTTATGACCAGGAACACATCCCTTGACAACAATAAGATTCTTTTCAGAGATAACTTTTACAACTTTTAAGTTTTGAACAGTAACGTTTTCGTTNCCAGTTTGCCCAGCCATTTTCATTCCTTTNAATACTCTGGCGGGGTAAGAAGCTGCTCCAATTGAACCTGGAGCTCTTAGCCTGTTGTGTTGACCATGAGTTGATTGTCCAACACCAGCAAAACCGTGTCTTTTTACAACACCCTGAAATCCTTTTCCTTTAGAAACCCCTGTAACATCAACATACTCTCCCTCAATAAATAAATCTGCTGAAATGGTATCACCAACTTTTAGTTCACTTTCAAAATCTGAGAATTCCATTAATTTGGATTTAGGTGCTTGTTTACTGTTTTTAAAATGACCTATTTCCGATTTTTTTACCAGCCTTTCCTTTTTGTCATCAAAACCAATTTGAACTGCATCATAACCATCCTTTTCAGAATTCTTAATTTGGGTTACGACACATGGGCCAGCTTGAATTACTGTACAAGCAAGATTATTACCTTTTTCGTCGTAAAGACTCGTCATTCCTATTTTTTTTCCAATTAATCCAGCCATTTTACTTACACTTTTATTTCAACTTCTACTCCACTCGGTAATTCCAACTTCATTAGAGCATCAATTGTTTTAGATGAAGAACTATAAATATCTAGCAATCTCTTGTAGGATGAAAGCTGAAATTGTTCTCTTGATTTTTTATTAACGTGAGGAGATTTCAAAACAGTAAAAATTTTCTTTTTAGTTGGTAGAGGAATAGGTCCTGTCACAATTGCACCAGTTGTTTTAACAGTTTTTACAATTTTTTCAGCTGACTTATCAACCAAGTTGAAGTCATAAGATTTTAATTTAATTCTAATTTTTTGACTCATAATTATTCTTGATTGTTTCCTTTTATAGAGGCAATTACCTCATCAGAAATGTTTGATGGTGTTTCAGCATAGTGAGAGAACTCCATCGTTGATGTTGCTCTACCAGAGCTTAGAGTCCTAAGTGAGGTTACATAGCCAAACATTTCAGATAAAGGAACTATTGCTTTCACAACTTTAGCTCCAGCTCTATCATCCATGTTATTTACTTGACCTCTTCTTCTGTTTAAATCTCCAACAATATCTCCCATATTCTCCTCAGGTGTTAAAACTTCTAATTTCATTATTGGTTCCATAATGACTGACTTTGCAAGTTTAGCAGCTTCTTTAAATCCAAGCTTAGCAGCCAATTCAAATGATAAAGAATCCGAGTCAACTGGGTGAAATGAACCATCATTCAAAGCAACTTTCAATGCATCAATTTCAAATCCTGCTAATGGACCGTTTTTCATAGCCTCTCTAAAACCTTTTTCAACAGACGGAATATATTCCTTGGGAATATTACCACCCTTAATATTATTAGTAAATTCTAAGCCTGTTTTACCTTCTTCAGCAGGTTCCATAGTAAAAACAATATCAGCAAACTTACCTCTACCACCAGTTTGTTTTTTGTAAACTTCTCTGTGGTTTGCTGTTGCTGTTACAGCTTCTTTGTATTCAACCTGTGGCTGACCTTGATTTACTTCGACTTTAAACTCTCTTTTTAAACGATCTACAATTATATCTAAATGAAGTTCTCCCATACCTGAAATAATGGTCTGTCCGGATGCTTCATCAGTTTTTACTTGAAAAGTAGGATCCTCCTCAGCTAGTTTTGCTAACGCCATACCTAATTTATCAACATCTGCTTTTGTTTTTGGTTCAACAGCGATACCAATTACTGGATCAGGAAAAACCATGCTTTCTAAAACTATTGGATGCTTTTCTGAGCTCAATGTGTCACCAGTCTTAATATCTTTAAAACCAACAGCAGCACCAATATCACCTGCCTCAATGAAATCTATCGCATTCTGCTTGTCCGCGTGCATCTGGTAAATCCTGGAAATTCTTTCTTTTGACTCAGATCTATTATTGAATATGTATGAACCAGCATCTAATCTTCCAGAGTACACTCTAAAGAATGCCAGTCTTCCAACGTATGGGTCGGTTGCAATTTTAAAGGCTAGAGCAGAGAATGGTTCAGAAACAATTGGTTTTCTAGAAATCTCAGAGCCATCATCTGGGTGAGTACCAACAATTGCTTCTTTATCCTCAGGTGATGGCAAATATCTACAAACACAATCAAGTAAAAATTGTACACCTTTATTTTTGAAAGCTGATCCACAGACCATGGGGATTATGCTCATATCTTGAGCAGCTTTTCTCAAAGCCTCGTGAATTTCATCCTCAGAAATAGAATCAGGATCATCAAAAAACTTCTCAAGTAAATTGTCATCATACTCAGCAACTGACTCTATCAAGTTAGCCCTGTACTTTTGAACCTCTTCTTTCATATCATCAGGGATGTCCACAACATCAAAGGTTGATCCCATATTCTCTTCATGCCATACAATTGCCTGATTTTTAACTAAATCTACAATTCCTTTAAAATCTTCCTCCTCACCAATTGGTAACACTATAGGAACAGCATTTGATTTCAGCATTTCCTTTATTTGATTACATACGGCAAGAAAATCAGATCCTTGTCGATCCATCTTGTTTACAAAGCCCATCCTAGGTACTTTATAATTGTCCGCTAGCCTCCAGTTTGTTTCTGATTGAGGCTCCACACCATCTACTGCGCTGAATAAAAAAACAAGACCATCAAGAACTCTTAATGATCTATTTACTTCAACAGTGAAATCAACGTGACCAGGGGTATCAATAATGTTAAAATGGTATGGCTTTGATGAATCATTTTTCTTTCCCTGATCAGTTGGAAAATTCCAAGTACATGTTGTAGCAGCAGAAGTAATGGTAATTCCTCTTTCTTGTTCTTGTGCCATCCAATCCATGGTAGCTGCACCATCATGAACTTCTCCAATTTTATGACTTACACCAGTATAGTACAAAATTCTTTCAGTTGTAGTTGTTTTTCCTGCATCAATGTGAGCAGCAATACCAATATTTCGTGTATATTTTAAATCTCTTGCCATTACTTAGAATCTAAAGTGAGAAAATGCTTTGTTGGCTTCCGCCATCTTGTGAGTATCTACCCTTTTCTTAACTGCAGCTCCCTCTTCCTTTTCAGCAGCAAGTATTTCAGCCGCGAGTTTTTGAGACATAGACTTTTCGTTTCTCTTTCTTGCAAAACTTATAAGCCATTTGATTGCAAGTGAAATTTTTCTGTCAGCTCTGATCTGCATTGGAATTTGAAAAGTAGCACCTCCAATTCTTCTACTTCTAACTTCAACATGTGGCATTACATTTGACAATCCGTCTTTCCAAATTTCCAAGGAGGATTTTTCTTTGTCCTGCTTTTTTGATTCGACAATATCTAATGCGTCGTAAAAAATTTTGAATGCAGTGGACTTTTTACCGCTCCACATGAGGTTGTTAACAAATCTTGTAACAAGTTGATCGTTAAATTTTGGGTCTGGAAGAAGTGGACGTTTTTTTGCTTTTCTTTTTCTCATTTTTTTATAGTTGAGCGGTTCTTAAAAGAACATCATTAACTTTTAGCTTTTGCTTTTTTCGCACCATATTTAGATCTTCTTTGTAATCTTCCTTCAACACCAGCGGTATCAAGAGCACCTCTAACGATATGATAACGAACACCAGGAAGATCTTTAACCCTTCCACCTCTAACTAAAACGATTGAATGTTCTTGTAAATTGTGGCCTTCTCCTGGAATGTAAGCATTTACCTCAATACCGTTAGTTAGCCTAACCCTAGCTACCTTTCTCATTGCTGAATTAGGCTTCTTTGGGGTTGTAGTGTAGACTCTGGTACATACGCCTCTTTTTTGAGGGCATGAACTGAGTGAGGCAGATTTGCTTTTCTTAACTACCTTTTTTCTACCTTTTCGTACTAATTGCGATATTGTTGGCATATGTTTCCTTCTTTAAAGGTGCGCAAATGTAGGATTTTTTTACAATTATTCAAACCTATTTCAAAAAAAAAAGGATCAAAAATTTGATCCTTTTTTTTATCAGTTGAAATAACAGTTTAATAACCACTATTTTGAACCATTAATGAATTACTATCCATCTCAGACTGAGGGATTGGTAAAACTAATTTTGGGCTATTAGAAGGTAGACCAAGAATACTCTTTCCAAATCTCTTCTTATCATGTAAGATATGACCTTCAAAACCAAGTTCTAATTGTCTCTCATTAAAAATTAAATCCAAAGTAAGAGCAGTGTGTGCAGGAGCACCAGATCTAGCTCTTAAAGCATTGATTTCAGTAAGTGGAGCAAGACCAGTACTTGAACCTAATCTAAAGTTAGCTTCAGCTCTAATTAAATGCATTTCACCAATTCTTAATGTAGGTACGTTACCATATTCATTTGTGTATTTGTATGTGCAGATTCCACCGGAATCAGGGCTGATGTAGAAGAAACCTCTTCTAACGTCAAGTGCACTATCAAAAAGTGACCTGTAAGTATCAACTACAATGTCACCGCCTCTTCCACCAAATGCCATAGCAGCATAGTGAGTTACAAGTGCATTAGATCCGTCTTGTGATGTAACCTGAAAAGCGAAAATATCTTCTGAGCTGTCGCTATCATTATTAAAAGCACCAGCAAAAGATGATGCTAATGAGTGACCACTATTTGCAAGAACATCATTTGCAGCCGTTAAAGCTTCAGCATAGTTTCCTAATTGTAGATGAACTCTAGCCAATAAGGCTTTAGCAGCATATTTATCAGCAAATTCACCATTACTAGCAGGAAGCTTAATGTAGGCGTCATTTAAATCAGAAGCCACTTGAGCATAAATTGCATCAGCGGATGCTCTCTCGATATCTAGATCAGCACCATAATTAGTAACACCAGCAGTTCTTAGTGGAACTCCACCATAGAATCTAACCATATCAAAATAAGTCATGGCTCTCAAGAAAAGAGCTTCACCTTCAACAGTTGCTCTTTCTGTAGCATCATCAATTTTAGATGCATTGTCAAGAACCAAATTCGCTTGATTGATAACCTCATAGGAGTTAACCCAGTGAGATCCAACAAAACTGTTATCACTCAACATTGATTTGGTATAAAATTGTCTTGGTGCAAGGAAAGTGCCTTCCCAAGAAACTTCATCATCATTTCCTAATAATTCAGAGATGATTTGTGAATACCCACCAAAAGTTGAACTTTGACCAGCCTCTGCGTATGCACCAATTAAAACTTTTTTGACGCCGTCAGCAGAACCTAAAGCTGCACCAATGGATACACTTTGTGCTGGCTCTACCTCTAATTCAGACTCACAATTCACAAGTCCGAAAGAAAGGAAAATAAGTAGTAAATATTTAAAATTTTTCATTTTTATAAAATTTATTGATTAAAATGTTAGATTAACACCCAAAGAAACAGTTCTTGGCGCAGGAGCAGAATAAAATGTCTGACCAACACCAGAAGCGTCACCTCTTGACTCAGGGTCATAACCATCGTAATCAGTTATTGTCAACAAGTTGATACCAGAAAGGTAAACTCTTGCATTTTCCAAACCAACACCTTGAAGATAACTACTTGGTATGTTATAAGAAACATTAAGATCCTTTAGTCTAATAAAGTCACCATCTTGTAGATATCTTGTTGAGTGCTGAGTACCATTACCACCAGCAATTGCAGCAGCAGGAACATCTGTTATGTCACCAGGTTGTCTCCATCTTCTGAGCTGATCTCTAGTTTGATTATCAAACCAATCACCAGCAGTTGATTGAAATCTTCCACCACCGTTGTAGATGCTTGCACCAAACTCAGCTGAGAAGGTGAAAGAAAGATTCCAGTTCTTATATGAAAGGTTGTTTGTTAAACCTCCAATGAAATCAGGGAAAGGGTTTCCAGCAATGACTCTGTATGCAGAGGANTAACTTTCAGTTGAAACACCATTCTCATCTAAGAAAAGAGCATTACCATTGTCAGGGTTAACACCTGCATATCTAACTAGGTAGAAAGCGCTGATAGGCTCACCTTCTCTTAAAATATTTCTTCCAGAAATAGCATCTTCACCATTTGGAAGAGTAACAACCTCATTTTCGTTTGTGGCTAAATTTAAGCTTGAAGTCCAGCTAAAGTCATCATTGGATACATTNACAGTATTTAGTAGGAACTCAATACCAGAATTTTTTACAGCACCAATATTTTTGGTCAATGATGTAAAACCAGATGAAGCGGGAATTGGCTCACCAAATAATAAGTCTTCCGTATCCTTGTTATAAAATGTTAACTCACCAGTGATTTTGTCATCCAACAAACCAAACTGAACTGAAATGTCAGTTTGAACTGTTGTTTCCCAAGATAAGTCTTGATTAGCTGGTTGAGTTGGTTGTAAACCAGGTCTTTGGTTGTAAGACGTAGCACCAAATAAACCTAATGCAGCAAAGTTTCCAATTGCAGCATTACCAACCTCACCCCAAGAACCTCTTAACTTCAAGAAAGATAAAACATCGTTATCACCTAAGAAATCTTCATTAGTTAGAATCCATCCAGCACTAAATGATGGGAATGTACCAAATTGGACATTCTCACCAAATCTTGATGATCCATCTCTTCTTATACCAGCTTTAAACAAATATTTGTCTTGTATGTTGTAAGTTGCTCTTGCAAAATAACCAACAAAGCTGTAAGATGTAAAACTACTCGTACCACTAACAATTTCAGCAGCACTTGCTATAGTTTGAAAATCATCGCTTGGAAATTGCTCACCACTTACGCTTGAAAATCTTCTTTTACTCTTATTAAGTTCTGTACCAGCAGTAACATTTAATTTACTGTAGTCATTAACAAAATCGTAGCTTAAATAATTCGTGACAACATAATTTTCTGTTGTTGCATTGGAAGCGTAACCAGAACCATTAGTTGACATAAAGGGAGTTAAACTTCCTCTGAATTGATCTTCGCTTTGTCCATAAAGGTCGTAAGCAAATGCAGAAGTAAATTTCAAACCTGAAAATAAATCTAGGTCAGCTTGAACTTTACCAGTGTTTCTTCTAATAATAGTATTGTAGTTTGCATACTTGTCTTCTAAAAGGTAGTTTGCGTAAACCGTATTTCTAAATGGCTCTCCATCAACAAAAGCAGGAGATATAGGTGCCTGAGCAATTGCCTGTAAAGGAGTAACGAAAGCATTATCATTTGCGACACGATCAATATCAGTTCTACCGTATCCTAAATTGAAACTTAAGCTCAATTTATCTGTAATATCGGTTGAAATATTGGCTCTAGCACTGATCTTATCCAAATTATTACCATGTACAATACCTTCCGTTTCATTGTAAGCAACGGAGAAAAAATAGTTAGTAGATTCACTTCCACCAGAAACAGAAAAATCTGCATCCTGAACAGAACCTTCTACAAGAGCAATTTTTTCCCAATCAGTATCATATGTTCCTTGTCTCCAAGTTCCATCAGAATATCTATCGAACCTTCCTTCAATAAAACCAGTAAAATCTATACCAGCATTGAAACCGTTAGCACCAGCTTCCAAAAAGATTTCTACGTATTCTGCTGCATTCATCCAATCTCTGTAGTTTGATGGATTGCTGACACCATTTGAAACATTAAGATTAAATTTGGCTTTTCCAGCTTTACCTTTTTTCGTAGTTATAATAACAACACCATTTGCACCCTGCGCACCATAAATTGAAGCCGCAGATGCATCTTTAAGAATATCTATAGACTCAATTTCGTTGGGGCTAAGCGTGATTAAAGGGTTTGTAGCAGCACCATTGCTAGACTCATTGTAAGTAATTAATGGAATACCATCAAGAACATAAAGAGGTTGAGAACTAGCACTGATACTAGCTTGACCTCTAATTCTAAAATTGAATCCAGATTCTACCTTACCATTAGTCTGTGTAACTTGAACACCAGCTACTTTTCCAGCAAAAGTGTTAAAAACGTTGGGAGTTGGAATTTCAGAAATATCTTCAGACTTAAGTGACGCAATGTTATCCGTCAATAATCTTCTACTTTCTGTTCCATAACCAGTTACTACAACTTCATCAAGTTGATTTCCTTCAGTCAGTACTACATCAATTGATGTATTGTTGCCAACCTCAACAACTTGTGTTTTGTAACCAAGAAAGCTTACAGATATAGAAGCATCGTCGCCAACACTGATGGAAAAATTACCATCAAAATCAGCAACCACACCATTATTGGTGCCTACTTCAACGACAGATGCACCAACAAGTGCAACACCATTTTCATCTGAAACATTTCCTGTAATAGTTTGTTGTCCTAGTGCAATAGAAATTGCCATAAAAGACATCATAATACTAAGAATTAGTTTTTTCATGTTTTTTAAATTTGAGTTGCGAAACTAATGTACTTCTGTTAAACAAAAAAGAAAAAAATCACTTTTTTGTTGATAAAGCATATTTAAAGTAATTTATTGTACTGAAAATCAGGGTTTTATGTTATTAACATTCACAAAAAAAAATAAATTGTTACAAAACCAACACATTCTTTTTCTTTTTATTTAAGTTTAGGGTAAATTAACTCCAAATCGGGATGATTATTTATGGTCGAAGATCAATAAAAGAGGCATTGCAAAACAATTTAGATATTCAAAAGGTTTTTGTAAAAAAAAATGCAAAAAATTTAGAGAAAATAATTTTTGAATTAAACAGGAAAAAAATTCCAATTTCTTTTGTTCCATTGGTAAAACTTGATAAACTAACAAAAGGCAATCATCAGGGTGTTGTATGTCAAGTATCGCCAATAAAAACTAAAAGCCTTGAAGACTTGGATGAATTTTTGCAAAACTCAACAATAGTAAAAATTCTGATTTTAGATGGATTAACAGATACCAGAAATTTTGGATCCATCATTAGAAATGCCGAATGTTTTGGTGTAGATGGAATTATTATATCAAAAACTGGAAGTGCCCCAATAAACGATGAGGTTGTAAAAACATCAAGTGGTGCAATATTTAACATACAAATCTTTAAAGTGGATCATTTGATTGATGCAATATTAATGCTCGAAGATCAAAAATTTACCATTTTAGGAGCAGACGAAAAGTCAACGATAAATCTAGATGAAATCAAGATTAAAAATAAGACAGCAATCATACTTGGATCTGAGGGAAAAGGAATTAGTTCCTCGGTTTTAAAGAATTGCGATGAAAAGTTCAAAATACCAATAAGTGGAAAAATTGAATCATTGAATGTTGCTGTTGCCTCAGGGATTATACTTTACGCTATTTCCAAAGCTTCAGAGAATTTTAATTAGATCTTTTAAATCGTGAATAACCCTACAATCATCATGAATTTCTTCACCATGAGCGACATAGTGAATGGTTTGAATATTCAGCTTTTTAGCCCCTAAAATATCTGCTTCGTAGTTATCACCTACCATCAATGACTCACAAGCTTCAGATTGAGAATCAGTCAGGGCAAAGTCAAAAATTTTCGGATCAGGCTTCTTAACTCCAATTGATTCAGAGTCGTAGATGCACTCAAAATATTTTTTTATTTTCGAATTAACCAACTTTTTTTCTTGAACATCCCTAAAACCATTAGTAATTATAAATAATCTGTACCGATTACTCAAATACTTCAATACTTCGATTGCACCATCCATTAAGTGTGTATTTTCAGGCAAAAAAGTTATGTAATCATCAGAAATTTTGTTTATGATTTCATCACTAATTTCAAAATTGAATAAATCAAATACTTCCTTTAATCTGTTGTATCTCAAATATTCTTTTGAAATAGCACCATTTCTATATAATTTCCAATATTTAAAGTTTATTGGTCTATATTTTTCAATGAATAAATCAAAATCTAAATTTAAATTATGATTATCAAATATTGTTTTGAAGGTAGCCTCAGAATTTTTCTCAAAGTCCCAAAGAGTATGATCAAGGTCAAAGAATATGCTTTTAACAACCATTTTCACAAAAGTTTTTAGCCAACATCTTAATGTCAATACCACCAAATTTACCTGAACTCATTAGAAGCAAATTTATGTTGTTATCATTAAATTTTAAAAGATAATCTTTCAATTGGTTAGGGTCATATGCAAAAACAATTCTTTTGTCAGAAAATGAATCGATTAAATTTTTTTCATCAATATTTTTATCCTTTAACTTCTCACTATTACTATCAAAAAAAACTATTGGATGATCACACTCATTAAAAGCTGATCGGTACTCTTTTTGAAAAGCTTCATCAAAACTACTTAAAGTATATAATTCAAAAACCGCAATCAATTTCCCCTCAAAATTTGATTTGACAGCATTAATGCTAGCAATTAATTTGCTAGGAGAGTGTGCAAAATCTTTAATAACACTCCTCTTATTTTTTTGCTCGACGAGCTCTAAACGATTGCCCGCACCCTCAAATGAAACAACTGATGAATAAAATTGATCATCAGTCAATCCGATAAGATTACAAATTTTTTTTGCTGCGGACAAGTTCTCCATATTATGTTTGCCGAAAAACTTGATTGGTAGCAACCCCTCGTCAGAGTCAACAAAAAATTTATTGTTATTTGAAATGTGTGGGTGCAAGCCGTAGGGTATTTTTCTAATAAAATTCTCATTACTATCCAATATCTTTCGAATATTCTCATCATTTTCATTATATACTAGTACACCACCATTAATAATTTTATTTATAAAAATTTTGAATTGATCAACATAGATCTTGAATGTTGGAAAAACATTTATGTGGTCCCATGATATCCCCGAAATTAGGGCAATATTTGGTTTGTAAACATGGAATTTTGGGACATCATGAATCCTTGATGATAAATACTCATCGCCCTCTATTATAATAAATTCATTATCCTCAGATAAATGGACAGAATTAGTGAATCCCTTGACTTTAGCACCCAATAGAAAATCAGTTTTGAAATTATTTTTTTCAAGTACGTGAAGTATCATTGATGTTATTGTTGTTTTTCCATGGCTTCCTCCAATAACTACCCTAGTTTTATTTTTTGAATGTTCATAAATAAATTCAGGAAAGGAATAAACTTTAATCTTTTTTTCTATTGCAATTTTCAGCTCAATATTATCAGATTTTGCATGCATTCCAAGAATAACAAAATCTAGGTCATCTTTTATATTTTTTTCACACCAACCCAATTTTTTAGGCAATAAATTATTATTGAGTAAACTTGATTTTGATGGCTCATAAATTGCATCATCACTTCCTGTAACATTGAAACCTCTTCTCTTAAGCTCTATAGCAAGACTGTGCATAACACTACCACCTATTGATATGAAGTGAACTTTTTTCAAAACTTAATCCTCGGAAAATTTTCATATAGGCGTTGAGCCTTATCTCCTTCCTTTTTAGAAATATTGGAAATTTTTTCAACAATATTTCTAGCTTTTCTCTTTCCTCCACCTAGAAATCCTGGCACTTCAAGATAGACCTGTAGCATAATCCAATTTAGACTTAGTGAGGTATCATCAATTTCATATGTTTTTTCTAGCTGACTCATCATTTCAGGGACATATGCAGCACCTTTAATTCTTGGCATTAATTCAATTCTTGCTGCCAAAGTTGCAGCTAGTTTATAATTGTAATTGAAATTATTAGGGTGTTGTTTAACTAATTTTTTATATAATTCAATTGGTTTTTCAAATTGACAAATCTGAACCAATGAATCAGCATTTTCTTCAATTTTCAATAATTCAGACTTACTAAGAGCCTCTTCCTGAGAAAATAAATACGGAGCTACTAAAATTATAATGATATATTTAATTTTTTCCACATTGAATCTTTTAAAGTTTTCAGTCCCATTTGTGTAACTGATGAAATAAAATGAACATCGATATTCATAAAGTCCAACTTATAATTTGATTTTATATCATCAATTTTTTCTTTATCAATCAAATCACATTTGGTTACGGCAAGAATTTTTTCCTTATCTAAAAGCTNACTGTTATATTTTTTTAATTCATCCAAAAGTATNTTAAATTTCCTATCAATGTTTTTTGATTCACATGAAACTAAAAAAACAAGTATAGAATTTCTTTCTATATGCCTTAAAAAATGATGTCCTAAACCTTTCCCTTTACTTGCACCCTTGATGATACCCGGTATATCTGATATTACAAAAGTATTATAATCCTTGTATTTTACAATTCCTAAATTTGGTTTCAGGGTCGTAAATTCATAATCTCCAATTTTTGGTTTGGCATCAGTCAGTACACTTAATAATGTTGATTTTCCAGAGTTAGGGAATCCAACAAAACCCACGTCAGCAAGAACCTTTAATTCAATAGTTAATTTTTTTTCTGTTCCTTCAACCCCAGGTTGTGAATACTTAGGTGTTTGATTAGTTGAAGATTTGAAGTGCCAATTTCCTAAACCACCCTTCCCACCTGGAACAGCATTAAATTCCTCTCCATGCTCAATTGATTCAAATAAAACTTCACCAGAATCTGTATCCTTTATAACACTACCAATTGGTATTTTTATATACTCGTCATTTCCATTGGCACCTGAACTTCTAGATTTTCCTCCATTTTTACCATGCTCAGCTTTAAAATGTTTTTTGAATTTAAAATGGAATAGTGTCCATAGGTTTTTGTCAGTCTTAAAAATAATATTGCCTCCATTTCCTCCATCTCCACCGTCAGGTCCTCCTTTTGCAACAAATTTTTCTCTCCTCAAGTGTGAGGATCCAGCACCACCATTTCCTGACCTAACAAAAACTTTTACATAATCAACAAAATTATCCTCAGTCATTAGATTAAATTTTCAATCAAATCAATCAGTCTCTTACTAATATCATTAATTTCACCAACTCCACTGACAGAATAAAACTTATTCATCTTTTCATAATATTCAATTAATGGTTGAGTTTTTTTTCTGTACTCATTTAGCCGAGTGAGAATTTTATCGACGCTTTGATCATCAGCCCTACCTGAAATTTTTCCTCTCTTTAGCAATCTTTCTTTCAATAAATTGTCATCGACATCTAGAGCTATAGTTGCAGTTAAATCCAAAACATATTTAGTTAGAATTTTATTCATTTCGTTTGCTTGGTAAATTGTTCTTGGGAATCCATCAAAAATAAAACCTAGACAGGGTAAATTTTGTTTTATTTCATTTTCTAACATCGAAACTGTTATTTGATCAGGAACCAATTCACCTCTCTCGGNNNACAATTTGGCTTTTAAACCTAATTCAGTTTCNGTTTTAATATTTTTTCTAAAAACATCACCAGTTGAAATGTGTACCAAACCATATTTGTTTTTTAAAAAACTTGCTTGAGTACCCTTACCACTTCCAGGCTTTCCAAAAAGAATTAAATTTAACATGATAATTTTTTACAAATATACCTAAATACAAAAGATGAATAAATTATTCCTCATCTATAAATTAATGTATTTTTGAAATCTAAAAGCTTTTATTTTGAATAAAAAAATTGGAATCATTGGTGGGGGACAACTTGGCAAGATGATTCTGGATGAAACCAACAAAATTGATTTAGAGGTGAGCATACTGGATCCGAATAAGAATTCGCCATGTAAAAATTTAACAAAAAACTTTATACAAGGGGATTTTAATGATTTCGATACTGTATTAAATTTTGGATTGTCGCACGATATTATATCATACGAAATTGAACACATAAACGTTGATGCATTAGATGATTTAGTCTCAAGGGGAATCGAAGTACAACCTTCACCAGAAATTTTGAGAATAATTCAAGATAAAAACTTACAGAAATCCTTTTTTAAAGAAAATAATTTTCCAACATCAANTTTCTCATATTTTAATTCTAAAAATGATTTACTGAATTCATTCAAAAAAGGTAATTTAAATTTTCCATGTGTATGGAAAAAAACAAAATTTGGCTATGATGGCTTTGGTGTTAAAGTATTAAACACTGAAAATGATTTGTTTAAGTTACCAGATGCTGAAATGATTATTGAAGATCTTGTTGAATTTAAGAAAGAGCTTTCAGTTATAGTTGCCGTCAATAAGAAAGGTGACATAAAGGCGTATGAAACTGTTGAAATGGAATTTAACCCTGATTCAAACCAAGTTGAGTTTGTAATTAGTCCAGCTAACATTAGTGAAGATATTAACAGAAATGCAAAAAAAATAGCTTATGAACTAGCAAAAAAAATAAATTTAATTGGCTTATTAGCAGTTGAAATGTTTCTCACAAATGATGATAAAATATTGATAAATGAAATTGCTCCTCGGCCTCACAACAGCGGTCATTTTTCGATTGATGCTTGCCCTACATCTCAATTTAAACAACATATAAATTCGATAATGAATTTTGAGCTTGGCGAAACTTCACATCAAAATTGTGCAGTAATGTTAAATTTAGTTGGTGGAAACTCTCACACAGGAGAAGTAAAATACGAAAATCTTGATTTGGTAAAAAACCAAAAGAATGTTTACATTCATATTTACGGAAAAAAAATAACAAGACCTAACAGAAAAATGGGGCATGTAACAGTAATTTGTGATAACTTTGCTTCAGCTTATAAAAAAGCAAAAGAAATTAAAGAAATCATAAAAGTTAAAAGTTATTAGCATGGTAGAAATTGGTATAATTATGGGTAGTAAATCTGATTATCCCGTGATGAAAGAAGCAACGGAAATTCTTGATGATTTCGGAATTGGTTATGAGACTGAAATTGTATCAGCTCATAGAACACCTGAAAAGATGATGGATTACAGTAAAAATGCACACAAAAGGGGAATAAAAGTTATAATAGCTGGTGCAGGTGGTGCTGCACATCTACCTGGAATGGTTGCTTCAAATTCACCCCTACCCGTTATTGGTGTCCCAATAAAGTCTAGGAATTCAATTGATGGTTGGGATTCGGTCCTTTCAATATTACAAATGCCTGGTGGAGTTCCTGTTGCGACAGTTGCTCTGAATGGAGCAAAAAACAGTGCAATTTTAGCTGCTGAAATTCTTGGTGTGAATAATAAAACGGTACAAAAAAAAATAATTAACTACAAGTTGGAATTGGAGCGAAAAGTTAATTCGTCCAAATTAAAATGATTTTGTCAATAAAGAGTTAAAAACTTTATTTAATATCCTTATTTTTTTAAGTAAAATATCTATCTAATTACATAATTTTGAGGCTTCAAAAATGAATTTTGCCAACAGACATATTGGAATAGATTCTAGATCTGAAAAGATCATGCTTGAATACTTAGGCATCAGCGACACTGAGGAGCTAATAAAAGAAACCATTCCGCAAGAAATAAGACTCAAAAAAGACATCAGCCTTGAAAAAGAGATGACAGAAGCTCAGTTTCTTGACCATATTTACAAATTATCACAAAAAAATAAGCATTTTAAAAATTACATTGGCAGAGGCTACCATGAATCTATTCTTCCACCAGTAATACAAAGAAATATTTTAGAGAATCCTGGATGGTATACTGCATATACGCCATACCAAGCTGAAGTTGCTCAGGGAAGACTAGAAGCTCTCCTAAACTATCAAACAGTAATATGCGATTTAACTGGGATGGAATTATCCAATGCATCTTTGCTAGATGAGGGAACATCAGCAGCTGAGGCAATGACTATGCTATTTTCAAATAGATCAAGAGACAAAGTAAACAGCAATTGCAATAAATTTTTAGTAAGTGACGATATATTTGATCAGACATTTGATGTTTTAGTAACCAGAGCAGAGCCACTAGGTATTGAAATTGTTAAAAATAATATTGAAAAAATTAGTTTAGATCAAAGTTTCTTTGGATGTTTTGTCCAGTATACTGGAAAATATGGAAAAATTCACAATTTAAAAACCATATCAGAAATGTTAAATAGCTACGACATAAAATTAATTGTTGCAGCTGATTTACTTTCACTTTGTGTTCTTAAAAAACCATCGCTTTTTAACTGCGATGTAGTTGTCGGTACTTCACAAAGATTTGGAATTCCTTTGGGATATGGTGGCCCACATGCTGGATACTTTGCAACTAAAAAAGAATATAAAAGATCCATCCCTGGAAGAATAATTGGTGTTTCCAAGGACCGAAACGGAAACAGAGCATTAAGAATGGCCCTTCAAACAAGAGAGCAACACATTAAGAGGGAGAGAGCTACATCAAATATCTGTACAGCACAAGTTTTATTGGCTGTGATGGCAGGTATGTATGCAGTTTATCATGGTCCGGAGGGATTAAAACAAATAGCAAAAAAAATAAACAACTTAACAAAGGTTTTGTATACTAATTTAAATACATTAGGTATCAAAGTATTTAATAAGAGCTTTTTTGACACGATTCATTTGAATATTAAATCAGCAAAAATTAGATCTATTGCTGAAAAAAATAAACTGAATTTTAATTACATAAATCAAAATGAAATTTCAATTTCAATCAATGAATCATCTGAACTTGACGATATCAAACAAATAATTAAGGTCGTATGCGAATCAACAGGTAAAGATTTTCATTTTGAATCTAAAAGCAACCATGAATCAATTCCTAATGGTTTTAACAGAAGCTCAAAATTTCTAAATGAAATAGTGTTCAATAAGTACAGATCGGAAACCTCAATGATGAGATATATAAAGTCACTCGAAAGAAAAGACTTGTCTTTAAACCATTCAATGATTGCTTTAGGATCCTGTACGATGAAATTAAATGCTGCTGCAGAAATGCTTCCTCTAAGCTGGAAAAAGTGGAATAACATTCACCCTTTTGCACCTCTTGATCAAACAGAGGGATATCAAATTGTTCTCAACAAACTTGAAAAACAACTAAATGAAATTACTGGTTTTCATTCAACCTCATTACAACCAAACTCGGGAGCTCAAGGTGAATACGCTGGATTGATGGTTATAAGATCTTACTTTAAAAGCATTAATCAAACGAATAGAAATATATGTATTATTCCCTCATCGGCACACGGTACAAATCCAGCTTCTGCTGTTATGGCAGGAATGAAAGTTGTAGTTGTTGGTACTGATAAACATGGAAATATTAATGAAGAGGAACTTAAACTCAAAGCGGAGGAGCACAGTGAAAATTTGGCTGCTCTAATGATAACATACCCTTCAACCCATGGTGTATTTGAGTCATCAATCAAAAGGATCACTGAAATAATTCATGTAAATGGTGGGCAAGTGTACATGGATGGCGCAAATATGAATGCTCAAGTGGGCTTAACCAATCCTTTTCAAATTGGAGCTGATGTTTGCCACTTAAATTTACATAAAACATTTGCAATACCTCACGGCGGTGGTGGACCAGGTGTTGGTCCCATATGTGTCAGAGAGCATNTAAGTGGTTTTTTACCAACTACGGATAGATCAAATCATAAAAAGTTTTCTGTCAAAGCAATATCATCTGCACCATGGGGATCGGCTATGGCATGTTTGATTTCCTACGCTTACATTTGCATGATGGGTTCACATGGACTAAAAAGAGCTACAATAATTGCGATACTAAATGCTAATTACATTAAAAAAAGGATTGAAAAAGATTATAAAATCTTGTATGCAGGAGAATTAGGTAGGTCGGCTCACGAAATGATAATTGATTGCAGAGAATACAAAGAAGAGTTTGGCATTGGAGTTATGGATATTGCAAAAAGACTAATCGACTATGGTTTTCATGCACCAACTGTTTCATTCCCTGTTCCAGGAACAATGATGATTGAACCAACTGAAAGTGAAAATTTAGAGGAAATTGATAGATTTTGTGATGCATTGATTTCAATCAAGGGTGAAATTTTAACATGTTCAAAAGATGATGATCAAAATATTTTGAAAAACTCCCCTCACACACTACATACCTTAACAAGTGTGAAATGGAATCACGATTACTCCAGAAAAGAGGCTGCATATCCTCTATCTTATCTAGAAAGTAATAAATTTTGGCCGAGTGTTACAAGAATTGATGATGCATTTGGTGACAGAAATTTAATATGTACATGCAATCCTATCGAAGACTATATTGAATCTTAATTTATTTAATACTTTTACAAAAACAATTTATGTCAATAAAAATCTCCGGAACAGGATCTTTTATTCCCGAAAATATAATTAAAAATGATTCTTTTTTAAATTCGGATTTTTACGATAAAAATGGTGAACCTTATCCGAATTCAAATCAAGATATCATTGATAAGTTTGAATCAATTACTGGAATTAAAGAAAGAAGATATGCTGATAAGAACCACAATACCTCCGATCTAGCAACGTTTGCATCTATTGAAGCTATCAAAGATGCTGGAATTGACAAAGAAGAAATTGACTACATAATAGTAGCTCATAATTTTGGTGAAATTGATTACAACACCAATCAATATATAGCTTTACCCTCTGTAGCCACACTTGTTAAGCATAAACTAGAAATTAAGAACGATAACTGTGTTGCATACGATATAATCTTTGGATGCCCAGGTTGGTTAGAGGGTATAATTCAGGCAAAATCATTTATTAGCTCTGGAATGGCTAAAAGATGCCTAGTTATCGGTGCAGACACACTATCCAGAACTGTCGATAAAAATGATAGAGATTCCTTAATATTTGCAGATGGTGCAGGTGCATCAATCGTTGAAAAAACAAATGAGGAAGGTGGAATATTGTCTCACAAAACAATTACGAAAGCGGGTAAAGAAGCCTTATATCTATTTTGTAAAAACTCATATAACCCAAAAATAAAGTCAAAAACAAAGTTTATTAAAATGAACGGTAGAAAAGTTTATGAATTTGCAATTTCTACTATTCCTGCTGCATTAAAATCTTGTATCGAAGAAAGTGGTAAAAATATCGATGATATAAAAAAAATATTTTTACACCAAGCAAATGAAAAACTTGATGAAGCAGTTTTAAAATATTTCTATAAACTATATGACAGGTCAATTCCTAATAATATAATGCCAATAAGTGTTGATGTATTGGGGAATACCTCCGTAGCAACCATACCCACACTATATGATATTGTTCGAAAGAAAAATTTTAAAGGACATAAACTCAATAAAGGTGATGTTATTGTTTTTGCAAGTGTTGGTGCTGGTATGAATGTCAATGCAATCACCTACCAAATTTAATAATGAAATTCCTTAGAGATATTGGAAAATATTTTTTGATGGTAAGATCGTCTTTTATAAAGCCATGTAAAGGAAATATTCTATACAAATTAGTATTTAAAGAAATTAACGATTTAGTCCTTGATTCTATTCCAATAGTATCCATATTATCATTTTTCATAGGAGGAGTAGTTTCTATTCAGATGGCACTTAACCTAGAAAGTCCATTATTATCAAAGACCTTGATTGGTTTTGCTACAAGACAATCTGTAATACTAGAGTTTGCTCCAACATTTATCTCCATTATCATGGCTGGGAAAGTAGGTTCCTACATCACATCAAGTATTGGTACAATGAGGGTTACAGAGCAGATTGATGCGCTTGAGGTTATGGGAATTAATTCACTTAATTATTTAGTATTTCCAAAAATCATTGCAATGCTTATGTATCCATTCATCATTACTTTTTCGATGTTCTTAGGATTATTGGGTGGTCTACTTGCAATGACCCTAACTGGAGTCCCAAGTGAAGCTTATATCCAAGGAATTCAGATGGATTTTGACATATTTCATGTTACATACTCCTACATAAAAACTTTGGTTTTTTCTTTTATACTGGCAACTGTTCCAGCATATCATGGATTTTATATGAAAGGAGGGGCGTTGGATGTTGGTAAAGCAAGCACTCAATCATTTTACTGGACCTCCATAATAATTATTATTGTTAATTATATAATAACTCAACTCCTGCTTTCATAATGATTGAAATTAAAAACATATTTAAATCTTTTGGAAAAAGTGAAGTACTCAAAGATATATCTGCAAAATTTGAGAGGGGAAAAACAAATCTTATAATAGGTCAAAGCGGATCCGGAAAAACCGTTTTATTAAAATGCTTACTTGGTCTTTATTCAATAGATCACGGTGAATTAATCTATGATAGTATTCATTCATCTAAAATGAATGATGAAGATAAAGTTAACATTAAGAAAGATATGGGTATGGTATTTCAAGGTAGTGCCCTTTTTGACTCTTTAACAGTTTTGGAAAATGTTCGATTTCCACTTGACATGTTAACAAAGTATTCAGAGAAAAAGAAAAATGAAATTGCATTGAAGTTTATTGATAGGGTTAATTTAAATGATGCAATAAATAAATTACCNTCTGAAATTTCNGGTGGCATGCAAAAAAGAGTTGGTATTGCAAGAGCGATTGTTCTAAATCCGAAATACCTATTTTGTGATGAACCAAACTCTGGACTTGATCCCAAAACCGCCATAGTAATTGATAATCTAATTCAAGAAATCACGAAAGAATACAACATAACTACTGTAATAAATTCTCACGACATGAATTCAGTTATTGAGATAGGAGAAAATATTATTTTTTTGAAGAAAGGAATAAAAGTATGGCAAGGAAACAATAAAGAAATCCTAGATTCTAAGAATATTGAAGTTGAGGATTTTGTTTATTCATCTGAATTGGTCAAGAAATTGAAAAAAAACTAATTCTTCTCCAAAATTTCAATATTCTTTGATTCAAACCTTAAAGCAATCCAGTTTTGAATGCTTTGATTGAGCTGTAATTTACTATTATCATCGATCATCTTTGACCATGATACTGATACAACCAGAACCGTATCAGTTTTTTGGAAATTAGTTCGAATTGATTCGTAGATTTCAAATGAGTTTAGACCTGGGTAAATTAGTTTTGCTTCATTAATTATTGAGCTAAATAATAATTTTTCTTCTTTGAAGATTCTCAATTTATTAATTTCTTTATTTAAGTTTTCAATTTCATCTTTTTTCAGAGCAATATCTATAGAATCCCTTAATCTAAGNTCTTTTAAAAAAGNATTATTCAATGTATAGGAATCTTCTATTTCTTCTTGAACAAAAAGAATTTTTGTTGATTTAAGTTCCTCATTTGCCTTAATTTTTTTAACTAATAAATCCATGATTTCACTCGATATTGGTTTTTGTCCAAATGTNTTNATNGTTATTTGNGATTCTCCACCATTATAATCAATTATTGCAGATTTACTNAGATAATCACCATTTGGTAATCCAGCTAGTTCAGAACTNAGAAAGCTTTTGGCTTCACTTTGAAATTTTGATTCATCCATGACATCGACAAATTCAAAAACGGCAATAAAAGCAAATGATGCAGCAATNAGAGTAACAGCTCTATTAACAAATTTTCTCCGTTTAGAGTTTGCATAAACTTTCAATGGAAATCTGAGAAATTTAAGTACAATATATGTAGCAACGATAATGTAGAGTGTATTTATTAAAAATAGAAGGATTGCACCCCAGGCATTGNNTAANTTGTTTTCTGCAAGATAATANCCAACAGTACACAATGGGGGCATCAGTGCAGTTGCAATTGCGACTCCAAAAATTGCAGAACTTATGTTTTCTTTCTTTGTTTTTGCAATAATTAAGGCCAACCCCCCACAAAAGGCAATTAAAACATCTCTTATATCTGGACTTGTTCTGGATAGTAATTCTGGAGTTTCATCACGAATTGGGATCAAAGCAAAAAATATATAAGCAGTTGTAATACTCAAAAAAACCATCACAAGCATATTGATTAATGAACTTTTTAAAGTATCAATATCATATATAGATATTGAAAGACCTAACCCCAAAATAGGGCCTAATAGTGGTGAAATTAACATAGCACCAATAACAACAGCTGTGGAGTCTGCATTAAGGCCAACAGATGCAATTAAAATTGAACAAATAAGAATCCATGCTGTAGTTCCACGCATAGATATATCATTTTTAATTGAGTTTATTGTTGCATTTTTATCAACATCTTCATTAAATCTGAAAACACTTTGAACAAAAATTAATATGCCATTAAAAAGACCAGAGGCATTTTTTTTAATGTCTTTTTCTAGATTTTCATCCTCAAAATCAAATTTAGTTTCCAACTTTATTTAATTTCTTTTATTCCTGTCAAATCAGAGGAACTTCTGATCTTTTCACCCAATCCATCAATAATTTCGATACCATACATATCACATACTTTGGACTCCGGTATTTCATAATTTTTTCTATCTCCACCATTTGCAAAAATAGATGGCTTTAATTTTTTAAGCGATTGACATACAGTTTTATCATCATCAATAGACAAAAAAACTTCATCCACAGATTTTAAATTTTTGACAATTTCTACTCTATCATTTTCATCCATGAAAAACTTGCCTTTTTTCAATTTGCACTGTAAATTATTATTTACGATTACAACTAAATAATCGCCTAATTTTTTGGCCTTATTTATATATTCAATATGTCCAACATGTAGTGGATCAAAATATCCGCTAATACATACTTTTTTCATTTTTTTAAGACTCTTGCATGAGACACAAAAAGATAATTTCTTTTATCAGTTACACACTCGCAAAGATATCTTTTTCTTTTTTTTTCGATTTTTTTAAATCTTTTACCTCTATAAATAAAAACAGAATTTGATGGTAATTCATCAAGATAAACCAAATCATCATTTTCATCATCAAATTTATCCAGCTCTTTTGAAAGATTAGAGTCGTATGAAAAAGAAGACTTTGGATTCTTCATATGTTCTTTAAGTGAATTTAGTAGATCCTCAGGAAAAATACTTTTATTTAAAAATGGTTCTGAAATATATTGAAACATTTTTTTCCATTTTAATCCATGCGGTTTAGCAAATTTATTTTCTTTGTATGTATAGTGATGAGCAATTTCATGAATCAAAGTCATTAAAAACCGGTACTTGTTGTTGCATTCATTGACAGTTATTACGGATTTCTGATTATTTGATTTTCTAAAATCACCATGCTTGGTTATTCTCTGTTTAACAACTTTAATAGATAAATTTTCATTATCAATTAATCTAATTAAGGCCTTCAAAGACATTTTTGGTATAAACGGGGAAATATGTTGTACCACTATGGGTTTGATTTTGAAATTGGGATAACCTTTCCACTGAACAATTTTTTTCCATTTACTGAAAAATCATGTATATATTCAGCCATTTCTAATGGACTAACCTCAGCTTTGTAACCAGGAAATGCTTTTTCTAACATTTTTGTTTGTACAGAACCCAAGCAAAGAGAGTTAAAGGTTAAATCAGAGTCTTTATATTCCTCAGATAAAACCTCTGTCAGTACATTCAAAGCACCCTTGCTTGAAGAATATGCAGTTAACCCTTTGAACTTGGACGAACCGATTAATCCTCCGATACTACTAATATTTACGATATGTGCATCAGAGGAGAAAAATTTAAAAAGGTTTTTTATCAATTTTACGACACCAAATACATTAACGTTATATATTTTCTCAAAGTCATCGACTGTTATATCGTTGAATGTTTTGTTTATTAATAAACCTGCGTTATTGATCAAAATATCGATTTCTATTTTGTTTGTTTTACAATGATTAATCAACTTTTGATGATCATCGTCACACGTTAAATCAAAAGGAATATGATCAATATTTTTTGATCCAATCTTTACAACATTTGAAGATCTTGATAATGATATGACGTTGTAATTTTTTTTAGAGAAAATTTTTGCTAACTCAAAACCAATTCCAGTACTAGTTCCAGTTATAATGACAGTTTTCATTATACNAAAATAGTTACAGGATTTTCTAGATAACCCTTGAGTGTTTGTAAAAATAATGACCCTGTAACTCCATCAATTGTTCTGTGATCACAAGCAAGTGTTAGTTTCATAGTATTACCAATCGTTATTTTATCATCAATGACAACAGGTTTTTTAATAATACTTCCTACTGAAAGTATGGCAGAATTGGGTTGATTAATGATTGATGTAAACTCATTTATTCCGAACATTCCTAAGTTAGAAATTGTAAAGGTACTTCCCTCAATTTCATCAGGCCTTAATTTTTTTGATTTTGCTCTAACTGCAAAATCACGCACCATACTATTTATCGAATGTAATGATTCTGAATCTGCAAATTTTATAACAGGCACAACAAGTCCATCATCNACACCTACTGCAACACCAATGTGNACATGGTTNTTNAGTCTTNTTTTTTCATCNGACCATTGAGAGTTAACCTTTGGATGTTCTCTGAGCGCTATGGCACATGCCTTAATTACAATGTCATTAAAAGAAATTTTTGTGTTTGGAATGGAATTGTATTGTTCTCTAAAAGCAATGGCATTATCCATATTAAATTCAACACTCAAGTAATAATGTGGTGCAGTAAATTTTGACTGACTTAATCGCTTGGCAATTGCTTTTCTCATGGAATTATTATCCACTTCATCAAAAGATTCTGATTTGGAAATATTTTTTGAAACTGGAACAACTGGTTGCTGTTTTTCAAACGACTCAGTTACATCTTGACGGGGTTGTGATGTATCAGGGCTNGGTTCNACATTATCTAAATCACTTTTGATTATTCTACCATTATCACCCGTGCCTTTAATTGTATTTAAATCAATATTCTTTTCAGCAGCAATTTTTTTGGCAAGTGGTGAGGCAAGAATACGTTTGTCCGAGATAATNGGGGAAATATCACTAGATTCAACAATCTCTTCTAATTCCTNACCTTTATTTTCTAAGGTTTCATTTTCCTCTTTCTGNGGACTAGGCGATCCTGAATTATANTGAGCTAATGCTTGTTCAGCATCAATTTCAGTNGGAGATATNATAGCNATTAATTCATCTACGTTNACAGTTTCNCCNTNTGCNACACCAATATGTATNANCTTACCATCATAAAATGACTCAAATTCCATNGTGGCTTTGTCAGTTTCTATTTCAGCTAATATATCNCCCTCTTTAACTTCATCACCTACTTTTTTTAACCAAGATGATATCGTCCCCTCCTCCATCGTATCGCTTAGACGAGGCATTGTGATATATTGAACACCTGAAAAATCCATATCTGTCTTAGTTAATTCACTATTTTGAGTATTAGGTTCATC
>FUFK010077777.1_pt1 | contig 37437 bp, 31 predicted proteins | sample 1021851 | NCBI WGS metagenome assembly FUFK01 (sample SAMEA51879418, study PRJEB19060) | metagenome | reverse complement strand
TGAATATTTTCATTTTTAATTTCAATCGTTCTATTCATATCTATTATTGTAAAATCAGCATCATAATCTTTTTTGATAAAACCTTTATTTTTAATACCAAATACAGAAACTGGGTTTTCACAAAGAAGTTTAATTAACTGATCTAACGTAAGTTTTTTATCATTCACATGATTTAGCATAACGGGTAATAATGTTTGGACGCCAGGCATACCAGATGGTGACTGAGGATATTCTTTTAATTTATTTTCTTTTAAATGTGGTGCATGATCTGAACCAATAGTATCATTATAATTATTTCTAATAGCGTACCACAATCTATCATAATGAGACTTGTCTCTTAAAGGAGGGTTCATCTGTGCAAAGGTACCAAGTTTATCATAACAATCAGGTGCATATATTGTCAAATGCTGTGGAGTAATTTCAAAAGTTATATTCCCTTTATTTTGAGAAAGGAAATCTACTTCTTCTTTTGTAGTAACGTGCAAAATGTGTGCTTTCTTATTAAGTCTTTTCGCAATCCTTACAATTCTTCTTGTAGATGACATTGCACATTCTTCATTCCTCCATACAGGGTGAGTATGAACATTGCCTTTTTCAATTAATTTTTTTCTTAAATTAATTATTTCTTCATCTTCAGAATGCACCGCAACTATTTTTGAAGTATTCTGAAAAACTTTTTCAATATCTTCTTCTTTATCGACTAATAAATTTCCAGTCGAAGAACCTGCAAAAAGTTTTACACCACAACAACCATCTAAACCCTTAAGCTTTGCCAAATCTGAGGAATTGTCTGGAGTTGCTCCAAAGTAAAATGCGTAGTTTGAATACATCCTATTTTTAGCAAGATTTAACTTGTTATTAAATTCTTTCATATTTGCAGTGGGCGGATTTGTATTTGGCATCTCAAATACACTTGTTATACCACCAGCAATTGCTGCTTTACTTCCTGTATTTAGGTCCTCTGCATTAGTTGATCCGGGCTCACGGAAATGAACTTGAGTATCCATGCAACCAGGTAATACTAGTAAATTACTTGCATCAATAATTTCTTTGCTTTGTTCGTCGCTTAAATCACCAATTGTTGAAATTTTTCCATTCTGAATACCAATGTTAGTTTTATTAAGTTTTCCATCAATGTAACACTCACCATTTTTTATAATAAGATCTAACATTTTGAGAATTTGTTACTATATTATTCTTAAGTATCTATCAATAATGAAAAAAAATAATGTTTATATCTTAGAGGACAGAGGACTTTTGTATGTTTCAGGAGAAGACTGTAAAGAATTTTTACAAAATATTGTTACAAATAATGTCAACAATGTAGATGAAAAAAATTCATGTTACTCTGCTTTACTTACTCCACAGGGAAAATATTTGTATGACTTCAATATATTAAAACATAAGTCTGGGTATTTTTTAGATTGTGAGAAAAAAAATATCGATAATTTATTTAATCAACTAAATTTATACAAACTTAGATCAAAAGTAGAAATCTTGAATTTAAGCAATGAATTTGTAATTGCAGTTATTAGTAAAGAAAGATTTTTAGACATGGAAAATTCTAATTCTAATGCTGGTTGTACGATTAAATTTAGGAAGGATAGTGTTTTTTTAGATCCTAGAAATATAGAGCTCGGAGCAAGAATAGTAACTAATTTAGAAAAATTATATTTATCATTAAAAAAACTTGGACTGCAAAGTGCAGATAAGAATGAATATTACAAATTGAGTCATGAAATTGGTATTCCGCAAATCAATACTGAAAAACTTCAAAATAAACTTTTTGGCATTGAGTGTAACTTTGATGAATTAAATGCAATAGATTTTAAAAAAGGCTGTTACGTAGGACAAGAAAATACTGCAAGAATTAAGTTAAAAGATAAATTAAACAAACGTCTTCTACCAATTGAAGTAATAGAGGGCAATTTAGAAAGTGACATTCTTTCAGTCGAGAAAGATGAAATAGGAAAAGTATTAATAAATGATGATTATCCCTATGCTCTTATCAAAGTTAAGAGTGAAAAATTTGATTTTGACAAAACTTTTAATTGTGGTTCTGCTAAAGTTAAAATCAAGAAACCTTATTGGCTACAAATTACTTAATAAATTTAGATAAATCTGGTTTAAAATAGTTTGGACCTTTCATAACTTTGCCCTGATCATTGTAAATAGGTTTTCCATCACTTCCCAACTTACTCATATTAGAATTTTGGACCTCTTCAAAACAAGCATCTAAATTAATACCAAATGCATGCCCAGCACCGTAAGTAACATATAATATATCAGTTAACGCATCTGCAACCTCTAAGAGATCATTGTTATCTAAGGCTTGTTTAAATTCATCTAGTTCCTCTTTAATTAGATTATATCTTAGATTATTTATTTTAGGAGAGCTGAATGATGCTGATGATTTTACCTCTTGCCCAAAAGTCTCCATAAAATTTTTTACTTTTTGAAAATTTGTCATTTTACTCCTGTAAGATTAATAAAAACTAGTATATAAATTATTTGATTATTTATTCAAATAAATGAAAACAAGAAAAGAGTTTGATAGTATTGGTGGTATTAGTGTACCAAATGATAAATATTGGGGCGCATCTACTCAAAGATCAAAAAAATTTTTTAATATCGGCAAAATATATGTGCCAGAATCAATTATAAGATCTATTGCAATCATCAAGCGAAGTGCTGCCATAGTTCACCAAAAAGATAAATTAATCTCATCAAAAATTTCAAGAGCAATAATTAAAGCTTCAAATGAAGTTATAAGCGGTAAAATGAACGGAAATTTTCCACTAAAAGTTTGGCAGACAGGTTCTGGTACGCAAACAAATATGAATGTTAATGAAGTAATTGCAAATAGAGCTATAGAGATTATGAAGGGTAAAAAGGGATCAAAAAAACCTGTTCACCCCAATGATCATGTTAATAAATCACAATCAACTAATGATGTTTTTCCAACCGCAATGCATATATCAGTTGCAATTGAGACTACAAATAAACTTTTGCCAAGTTTAATATTATTAAAAAATTCATTAGCAAAAAAGAGTAAAGAATTTAAAAAAATTGTAAAAATTGGTAGGACACATCTACAAGATGCTACGCCTCTTTCACTGGGTCAAGAGTTTTCTGGGTATCACGAACAAATTAAAAAAAGCATAGAAAGAATAAATTACTGTCTAAATGATATTTATTATTTGGCACAGGGTGGAACTGCTGTTGGAACAGGCATAAATTCAAGTAGGAATTTTGATAAAAAGATAATCAAGGAAATTAAAAAATTTTGTAAAATAAATTTTAAACCTGCTCCAAATAAATTTTCTGAATTAGCAGCTCATGATGCAATAGTAAATTTTTCTGGATCTTTAAATTCATGTGCAGTAGCTCTAATGAAGATTTCAAACGATATAAGATTTTTAGGTTCAGGACCACGTGCAGGCTATGGAGAGCTTTTGCTTCCAGAAAATGAGCCTGGATCTTCAATTATGCCTGGAAAAGTTAATCCAACACAATGTGAGGCAGTTACAATGGTTTGTGCTAAAGTTATTGGAAACCACACAGGTATAACTGTTGCAGGTAGTCATGGACATTTTGAATTAAATGTATTTAAACCTTTGATTGCTTATAACATATTACAATCTATTGATATTTTAGGTGATAGCGTAAAAAACTTTAGCCTCTATTGTGTTAAAGGTATAAAAGCCAACAAAAAAAAAATTAAAGAACACTTGGAAAACTCTTTGATGCTGGTCACAGCCCTAGCTCCCAAAATTGGTTACGATAATGCTGCCAAAATTGCAAAAAATGCACTAAAAAATAATTCAAAACTTAAAGATGAAGCAATTAAATCAGGTTTAATTAAAGAAAAAGATTATGATTTACTTGTTGATCCATTAAAAATGATTAGTCCAAGCTAGTCGATAATTTGTCTTACATATGATCTTAGATTTTGAATATTTTTTACATAAAAAATTTGATTTTGTAATTCTTTTTTTTCAATATCATCGACTTTAATATTGGAAATTAAAAAATTATTATCACCAATATTTTTTTCTAAATCAAAATATAAATTTTTTACTTTTTTAATTTTTTTTGAACTAACTTGAAAAACTTTTGCAAATTCAATATGATTTTCAATATATAAATGATTTTTTGATAAAAATTTAGTATCGCCCTGATCAATTGTGTATTTAATTTCTGTACTCATTTTACCAATTTTATCTAAATTAAAGTATGCTTTTTGTGATTTTATTTTTTTTTCTTTAATTTTAAAATCTATTTCTCCACTTTTTATTAACTTGTTTTTAAGATCTTCAAATTTAATTTTTAAAACACCGTTAAAATTACCTAAGTAATTTTCATCATATAAGAATAGATTTAATAAAATGTTATCAATTATTTTTTCTATTTTTTTATTTTTGATAGTTATTTCACCATTTAAATAAAATGGACTAAGATTAATAATACTATTTATATTAAAATTTGTTTTATCAATTATTGGAGAAGTAATATTTATTGTGTTATTTTCAAAAATTATATTGTATTTAAGTTTATTTTGAGCATATTCTATTTCTGTTTGACCAAAAAAATTTTTTGAATTCCTAAAATTAAAGGTGTTTTTAATAAAAATATTTGGATTATATATATCAATAATATGAGTACTAATTTTTGGATTTTCATAACTTCTTTTCCAATGAGATTTTAAAGTTAATCCAAAAATCTCTCCGTCAACAGTAAAACTTTTAACTTTAGTTTTATTATTAATTTTATAATTAATTTTTTTAATAGGAGAAATTATAATTACTTCATCATTTTTATTTTTTATAAATATTTTACAATTATTAAATATAATTGGGTTATTAATACTTTTGTATAAGTGTTTCCTTATTTCTTTTAACTCAGATAATTTAAATTCTAAATTTGAATTTGAAATTTCTAAAGAAATGAAATTATTAAAAGATCTTAAAAAAACATCTCTAAGAGAGATAAATATTTTTAAATTAGATATACTTAATTGACTTTTACTCTCTTTATTATTTGAATTTGACAAATTAAGTGAGGCATTTTCTACCAACAAGTGTGGCTTTGGAAATGGCTTATATGAAACATTTCCTGTTGAATTTAGATATAACTTAAAATTTTTGTAAAAATTTTTTTCTATTATTGCAACTTTACTTTTATAATTAAATAAAACTGGTAAAGATAAAATTGTTAATGAAGAAAAAGTTATCAAAATAGCTATTAAGATTAGGGAAAAGGTTATTTTATTTTGCTTTATTTTATTCATTAGAATAACAAGGCTTATACAGTAAAAACAATGTTAAATAATGATTATTTGTTAAATTTAAATGAAAAGCAACAAGAAGCAGTGTTGTATTTAAATGGACCACTTCTTATTGTTGCGGGAGCTGGATCGGGTAAAACAAAAGTATTAACATCAAGAATTGCACATATAATCAAAAGTCACAAGGCCTTTTCTAGTCAAATTCTTGCAGTTACTTTCACAAATAAAGCTGCAAAAGAAATGCAGCTAAGAGTATCAAAACTTCTTAGAAAAGAAGCAACAGGATTACCGTGGTTAGGGACATTTCACTCTATAAGTGCAAAAATTTTAAGAAAACATGCTGATGCAGTTGGATTGAGATCGAACTTTACTATAATTGATCAGGATGACCAATCTAGATTGATTAAGAATATTTGCAAATCCGAAGATATTGACATTAAAAAAATATCACCAAAGTATATTTTGGCTGTAATTGATAAATGGAAAAATAAAGGTTTTTATCCAGATGATGTAATATTAAAAAAAAAAGAAATTTTAGAAAAAAATTTCTTAAATATTTACAGAATTTATCAACAAAAATTAATTGATTTAAATTCAGCTGATTTTAGTGATTTAATTTTACATACAGTTAAAATTTTTAAAAATTATAAAGATATTTCATCTATTTACTCTAGGAAGTTTAAATATATTTTAGTAGATGAATATCAAGATACTAATTATATTCAAAGTGAATGGTTAAAATATTTATCTTCAGCTAATTTAAATATTTGTTGTGTTGGTGACGATGATCAATCTATTTATAGTTGGAGAGGTGCAGAAATTAAGAATTTTTTAGAATTCGATAAGACTTACAAGAATACAAAAATTATAAGACTAGAGAAAAACTATAGATCAACACAAAATATTTTAAATGTTGCTTCAAAACTAATAGAAAATAACCAAAATAGAGTTGGAAAAAAATTATATACCACCCAAGAAGATGGAGAGCTTATTACATTAGACTGCTTTAGAAATGTAAAAGATGAAGCTATCGAAATAAGTTCAACTATTGAAGAATATAGAAAAAAAAATTCGCTAAATGAAATTGCAATTCTAGTAAGAGCTATTTTTCAAACAAGAGAATTTGAAGAAAGATTTTTAAAAGTTGGTATTCCATATAGGATCATAGGTGGAATTAAGTTTTATGAAAGATCTGAAATAAAAGATTGCATAGCATACTTAAGATGTATTCATCAACCAATGGATGACTTATCTTTCGAAAGAATAATTAATGTTCCAAAAAGATCTATAGGTGATACAACGATTAAAATCATAACTGAATTTTCAAAAAAAAATAAAATCTCTTTGGAAATAGCATCGAAAAAACTCATAGAAGATAATAAAATTAAGCCAAAGACAAAAATGGGTTTAAGTTCATTATTAAATTTATTAGAAAAATGGAGATACGATTTAAAGAATAAAATAAATCATAATAAATTATTTCAGACAGTTTTAGACGAGTCGGGATATAGTGAAATGTTAAAAAATAAAAAAGATTTGGAAAATGAAAATAAGTTGGAAAATATCAAGGAATTACTCAATGCAATGAAGGAATTTGATAATCTAGAAAGTTTTTTAGAGCATGTAGCTTTAGCAACATCAATGGACCAAGAATGGGATAATGAAAAAGTAAATTTAATGACTTTGCATGCTTCGAAAGGTCTTGAGTTTAATGTTGTTTATTTGCCGGGTTGGGAAGAAGGTTTATTTCCGCATCAAAAAAGTATTGAGGAGAAGGGTGAAAATGGATTAGAGGAAGAAAGAAGACTTGCATATGTGGGTATTACAAGAGCAAAAAAAATAGCAAAAATTTCTTTTTCTATGAATAGGTTTTATCAAGGCGACTGGATGGATAGTATGGCTTCAAGATTTGTAGATGAACTTCCAGACGAATTTATTAAAAAAAATAATAGTTTTGTTGAACAAGATGAAAATGATTTTGAATTTAACCAAGATATCGATTTAGAGAACGAAATAAGAAGTCCAGGATGGTTACGATATCAAAAAAAACTAAAATGATAACAAAGATAAAAAAATTTATTCTTAACAATAATTTAGATGGTTACATAATACCAAAGAATGACAAATACTTTACTGAATACTCTAATATAAATAATTTAAAAAAAGTAACAAATTTTACTGGATCTGCAGGATTTGCATTGATTCTAAAAAATAAAAACTATTTATTTGTTGATGGAAGATACATATTACAAGCAAAAAGACAATCAGGAAAAAGATTTGTTATCTTGGAAATACCATATAAGTGGCCTAAGGATCTACCTAATATTCAAAAATCTAAAATTGGTTTTAACCCAAAATTATTTACGGATCATACAATAATAAAATATTTTGATAAAAAAGTAGATCTAATACCAATCATATATCCTTTTGAAAAAAAAATAGAAACAAGGATAAATAAAATGTTTAACTTAAATAAGTCAATTACAGGTGAGACATCTTTAAATAAATTGAAAAAAATTAAAAAATTTTTGAGTGAAAAAAAAATTAATTATTTATATGTAAGTGCTAGCGAAAATGTTAATTGGCTTCTTAATATTAGAGGTAAAGATCTTCCTAACAGTCCTTTGATTAATTGCAAAGTAATAGTTTCAGACTCAAGAAAGGTATACTTATTTATTGATTTAAAAAAAATTCCACAAAATAAAGGGCAATATCTTAAAAATGTTAAAATTTTCGATGAAAATAGTTTTTTAGATGTGCTTAATAATCTAAGTAAAAAAAAATTTGCTATAGATAAAAATACATGCTCAATTTTTGAAAAACGAATAATAAAAAGTAAGTTTCAAATTATTTCAGAAATTGATCCAATTTATGATTTAAAATCTATCAAAAATAACACTGAATTAAGAAACACAATTAAGGCACACATTGAAGATGGTGTAGCTATTACAAAATTCCTTTGTTGGTTTAAAACTAAAAAAAATGAAATGACAGAAATCAAAATTGAAAAAAAGTTAGAAATATTAAGAAAAGAATCAAAAAACTATCTCTATCCAAGTTTTGATACTATTGCAGGATCTGGTCCCAATGGCTCTATTATACATTACAAATCTAATAAAATGACAAATAGAAAATTAAAGAAGAATGATATTTTACTAATTGACTCTGGTGGACAATATAAATGGGGCACAACTGATGTTACAAGAACCATATGCTCAGGCAAAGTTTCAAATAAAATAAAAAATAATTTTACACGAGTTCTGAAAGGACATATAGCAGTTGTAAATTGTAATCTTAAATTTAAAGCAAATGGCTATTTAATTGACAAATTGGCAAGAAAATATTTGAAAGAAGTTGGTCTAGATTATTCTCATGGGACTGGGCACGGAGTAGGATTTTTTTTAAATGTTCATGAAGGTCCTCAAGCAATATCTAAATACAACAAAGTTCCTATAAAAAAAGGTATGATTTTAAGTAATGAACCAGGATATTATTTAAACAACAGCTACGGTATAAGAATTGAAAATCTAATTTATGTTGATGAATTGAAAAAAAGATTAATATTTAAAAATTTAACATTAGCACCAATAGATATAGATATGATAAATTTCAAAATGTTAAATTTAAAGGAAAAGAAGTACTTATTTTATTACCATTTAGATGTTTACAATAAGATCTCAAAATATTTAAATAATAAAGAAAAAAAATGGTTAATTAAATTAATTAAGTAATTCTTTTAAATCATTTTGAGTCAAAATTTTTATACCTAATTTTTTTGCTTGATCTATTTTCTTTTTTGTAGGTTTATCTCCTATTATTAAATAATTTAAATTTTTACTAACACTACTTAACGTTATTCCTGAGTTTTTTTCAATCAAGGATTTTGCCTCTGCTCTACTAATTCCATCTAATTTGCCAGTAAACATAAAAGTTTTATTACTCAGCACACCATTTTTATTTGTATTTTGGCTCTCTACATTTAATACTTTTGTTAGATCAATTGTAATATCTATATTTCTCTTATTAGAAAAAAAACTCTTAAGAGAACTTACTTGAGTTTCACCAATACCATCTATACTCAAAAATTTATCAAAGTTATTTTGTTTTATTACTGCAATGAAATTGGAGATATTTTTTACATTATCACTAATAAGTTTTGCATTTTCAATTCCAATATGTCTGATGCCTATTGAATAGATCAGTCTTTGCAAAGTAACTTTTTTTGACTTTTCAATAGATGATTTTAAATTGTTGACTGATAATTCGCCCCATCCTTCTAATTGTTCAATATTTTTATAATTAAGTTTAAATATATCTTGTGGTTCTTTTATTAAATTTAAATCCCAAAATTTTTCGACTACTTTTTTTCCCAAACCATCAATATTAAGTGCATCCTTTGATATAAAATGTTTTATTTTTTCTACAGCAATCCTTTCACACTCAAATCCTTCATTTGTACATCTTCTAACTGCATCATATTTTTTTGTTGATTTATTATATTCCTTTGTAGTTTGTGATCCACATGATGGACACTTTATAGGGAAAGAAAACTTTTTTGATTTACTTGATCTAAGATTTTTATCGACTTCTACAACATGAGGTATTACATCGCCTGCTCTTTCAATTTTTACAATATCTCCAACTCTAATATCTTTTCTTTCAATCTCATCTTCATTATGAAGTGTAGCATTAGAAACTATTACTCCCCCAATATTAATTGGTTCTACCTTAGCTACTGGAGTTAATGCACCTGTTCTCCCAACTTGAATATCAATATTTATAATTTTTGTGCTAGCACTGTCAGCTGAAAATTTATGTGCTATTGCCCATCGTGGGGAATTGGATGTGAAACCAAGTCTACTTTGTAAATTTAAATCATTTACTTTATAAACCAAACCATCAACATCGTACTCTAAATCAAATCTTTTATCTTCAAATTTATTATGGAATTTTACTAATTCATTTATTGTTTTTAAAACTTTATTTTCTTTGTTTACTTGAAAGCCCCATGATTTTAGTGCTTTTAAGAAATCAGATTGGTACCTAAAGTTACTTTGTTTAACAAAACCAAATGTGTAAGCAATAAAGTTTAGTGGAATTTTTCTTGTTTCATTAGAATCTTTTTGCCTTAGTGATCCTGAAGCAGCATTTCTAGGATTTGCAAAGTTTTCTTTAATTTTAAAAAAATCTTTTTTTTTAATAAATACTTCACCTCTTATTTCTATTTCATCTGGAAAATCAGGTTTTTTTATTTCTAAAGGAATTCCTTTTACAGTTTTTAAGTTTTCTGTAATAATTTCACCTACTTCACCGTCACCTCTGGAAACTCCATAGGTTAATTTATTATTTTTATATGTTAATGATGCTGATATTCCGTCAATCTTGGGTTCAACACTGTATTCAAAATTAATATTTTTATTTAAATAATTATAAATTTTTTTTTCAAAATTTAATAAATCATCTTTATTAAAAGCATTTGATAAAGATAACATTGGAATTTTATGTTTATATTTCTCAAAAGATTTTGAAGGTTTATATCCAATACTTGTACTAGGAGAATTTTTACTTTTTAAAAATTTATATTTATTTTCTAAATCAATAATTTCCTTTTTTAATTCGTCAAATTCACTATCAGATATAACTGGTTTGCTATTGTTGTAATATAGTTTGTTATGTTTATTAAATTCTTTCAATTTAAGTGCATAATTTTTTTTGATATCATTTTTCAACATTAATTTATTGATTATTTAAAAAGTTTTTTAAATTTTTTGGTTAGAGTATCATTTTTATTTTTATCTTTTATCTTAGCTGACTCATAATTTTTATTTAAAATTTTATAACTAGCCTCATACCATTGACTCGAATTATAATTATAACCTAGCATAGAAGCATATTTTTGTGCCTCGTCTAATAAACCTATTTTGTAGTGTAATTCGACAAGCCTATGTAAAGCCTCCTCAACATAAATTGTAGTTTCATATTTATTTACTACATTTTTAAATCTATTAATTGCAGGTATCCACTTTTCCCTATCTGTATAATATCTTGCCAAATACATCTCTTTAGATGCAATAAGTTCAATGATTAATTCTAATTTAAATTTTGAGTCAAGTGCATAATCAGTTTCTGGATAGTTATTTATAACGAACTCAAAATATTTTTTTGATTTTAATATTTCATTAAAATCCTTTTTTTCATCTACTATTTGATTATAATGACATAATGCCAAGAGATAATATGCATAGTCTGTTTGTGGATGATTTTTATATTTAACAAAAAAACGTTCTAAATCATTTATTGCATAACCGTAGTAACTTTGAGAGAAGTGTCCATAAGCTGACATTAAAACAGCACGAGAAGCCCAAATAGATTGTGGATATAGAAGTTCAACTTCACTAAATTTTTTTGCTGCATATATAACATCTCCTTTTTCATATTCTTGCATAGCCTGATTATAAACTTCTATCATTTGTGTTTCTAAATTTTTTTCTTTAAGGATTGTAACTTTTTCATCTTTTTTAGAGCATGAAAGAAGTATTATAAATAATATTAAATAGAAAAATTTAAATTTTATCTGCATTAAAATATTTTATCAGATAAAATATAAATTTCTAACTTTTAAGCAATTGACTTTAGGTTGTGATAATTGGCAAAAGTGTGGGGTAATTGTTTTCCTTTAATTTCTATTAATGAATAATTATCATTTTGACTAAACACTTTTCTAAGTAATTTGTTAGTAAGATTATGACCTCCTTGAGAACACTTTAGAGATCCAATAATTTTATATCCTGACAAAAATAGATCTCCCATACAATCCAAAATCTTATGATTTACAAATTCTATTTTATTTCTTAAACCATCTTTGTTCAAAATCTTATTATCTTTGATGACAATTGCATTTTCTAAACTTCCACCTTTTCCAAGATTTAATTTTTTTAACTTTTGTATATCTTCAAATAAACAAAATGTTCTCGAATTAAAAATGTCATCTAGCTTATCTTCAAATATATTGATTTTATTTTTCTGATTTTTAATTAGTTTATTTTCATATTTAATCTCAAAATCAATATCACAACTGATATTTGATTTTGTTATAGATATAAACTTTTCTCCGTCATTTAATTTTATTTCTTTATTAATTTTTATGATTTTGATTGGACTATCACTAAACTTTAAACCTACTTTATTTATATGATCTACAAAAACTTTAGCAGATCCATCCATGATTGGTACCTCTTGGGAGTCCAGCTCAATTATCGCATTATCTACTCCGGTACCATAAAGCGCTCCCATTAAATGCTCTATTGTTGAAACTTTTATACCTTTGTCGTTTGATATAGTTGTACACAGAGTTGTATCTATGACATTGTTATATAATGGATAAACAAAATTATTTTTATTTAAGTCAATCCTCTTAAAAACTATACCGGTGTTTGGTAGACCAGGTAGAATTGTTAAATTAACTTTTTCTCCAGAATGTATTCCTATTCCAGATATAGAAATTTTTTTTGAGATTGTTTTTTGAGTAAGTATAGACACAATGAATTTATACCTAATCTCTAAGATCAAAAATACTCAACTAATATTACAAGAAAATACCACTATTTACTGAAAATATTAAAAAATTTCTCAAATAATCCCATTTTTTTAGATGGTAAATTTAAAATTTTATGATTGTTTAGATAGTATGTTAAACCAGATTTACAAATATCGCTGTCGGTTTCTCTATAATAATTTATAGAATTGAAACCAAATTTATCATCAATATAAAAAGAGTTGCTATCAAATAAAGATGATCCTTCACCAATTAAGAATAATTGACTTTCTTTTGAAAAATTATGTTTAAATTCTATTTTTGATTTCTCATATATCAAATCAATAATTTCTTGAATTCTATATAAGATTACTTTTTTTAATAAATCAATTGAAATATTTTTTTCTTTAAATTCTTTCATTCTTAAACTTCTATCTTTATCGTTATCTTTATAAGAGAATTCTGTTTCTGATCTATTAAAAAATTTTTTTATTTTTTCTGCATCCTCTAAACTTATCCTGAATATTTTAGAAATATCTTTAGTTATATGGAAACTACCAATTGGAATTGTGTGGATCGATATAATTTTACTATTTTTATAATTGATAAATGATGTTCTTTCCAAGCCAATGTCTAAAAAAGAAATACTTTTTAAGTTAAGTTTTTTTGTATAAGAAACAGTTTTTACATAACTTGTACAAAAAATTTTTAAAATATTAATATTTTTTTCTTTAAATTTATTTGTAAATTTATCTATTAATAATTTTGGATATAAAATAAATTTTAAATCTACTTTTAAATTACTTATTTTATTTTTTTCTTTGGGCAATTCAAAATATTCTTCATCATCTATAATATACTTATTAACAATTGAATGAATTATTGAATATTTAGAATAATTAGAATTTATTAAATGAAACAACTCTTTTAAAATTTTGTTATTTGCAATATCTAAATTCGTTTTTTTTCCTAAAGATTTAGAATATGATATATCTACACAATGTAACTTGCTTGTATCTTTAATTAAAATTATATTTTCAATATGAAAACCAATTTTCTTTTCAGCTCTTTTAATTATTTCATTTATTTTTTCAAAATTACTCTCAAAGTTTTTTTCGTAATCTACAATAAGATTTTCTGAAAAATATGCTTCTAATTTTTTATCAAACACTGTAAATCTGACTTTGGAATTTCCAAAATCAAGGATATTTAAAAATTCATCTTCATACATTTGTTAATATAACTCTATTATTTATTCTTAAATCAATAATTATATTATTTTTAATTAAGTTTTTTTTTAAAAATTTATTATATAATTTTAAAGCATCAATAACATTTGAATGAGGCAACATAATTAAAATGTTATCTTCTAGATATAAATCCCATCTTTTATTCTTATGGAAAAAATACTTATTAATTTTTTTAATATTTAAATTTTGCTGCATAAGTTGATCATTTAATTTTATTAATTTTAAAACCTCAAATTCCCCAAATACGATTGGTAATTTTTTAGTATTTTCAATTTTGTTTGCTAATATAAATTTAGTATTCTTGCCTACAAAATATTTTTTTTGTTTTATATAAGTTATGGCAATTAAGTCTGTTTTTTCAGCTTGAATATGTAATGTTGAAGGATAATTTTTTCTTATGTGTATATTTTCTAGAAAATTAAATTCTTCTAGATTCATTAAGATTTCATATTTGTTTATTAAGAACATATTTTTATTAATTAAATAATTTAATTTTGAACTAATTTTTTTATTAATTTCATATTCTCCAGTATTAATATTAATATTTTTTATAAAAAAAGTTTTTGAAAAATTTAAGTTAAAATTGTTATTCGTAATTGTTGTAAGCAATAAAAATGAAAATAAATAGAAAAAAATTTTTAATTTATTTATTTGTAGAAGCATCTTTCAAAATTTTTTCTATCAAATTTTTGAAAGTAATGTTATTAAATTTTGCAATTTCAGGAACTAAGGATAAAGAAGTCATGCCTGGTTGTGTATTTGTTTCTAATAAATAAAATTTATTGTCGAAAAACCTAAAGTCAGATCTAGAAACTCCTTTGCACTTAAGTATATTATGAGCTTTTAATGCAATTTTAGTTACTTTATCATAATTTTTACTACTTAAATCAACGGGTATTATATGCTCAGTTTTGGCTTCTGGGTTATATTTTGCTTCATAATCATAAAATTTTCTTTTAGGTTTCAATTCGATGGCTCCTAAAATTTTTTCTGATAAGATTGCTACCTGTATCTCTCTACCAGGTATAAATTTCTCAATTAAAACTTTGTCATAATCTTTTAATTTTGACAAATTTTTGTAAAAATTTGATTGATTACATATAAATACATTTACACTTGAACCTTCATTTAGAGGTTTTATAACTATTGGAAATCCAAGTTTTCTGGTTAATATTTTTATAAATTTACTTTTAATAATTTTATTTTTAAAAGAAAATATTAAGTAATTAGGTGTTAATATATTATTTTTTTTATAAATTACTTTTGATATTTCTTTATCAATTGCTAGCGAAGAAGACAAAACTCCTGAATGTGTATACTTTATTTTTTCTGATTCAAGAATTGCTTGAATATATCCATCTTCACCATATCTTCCATGCAATAAATTCAAAACAATATCCGGTTTAAATTTTCTTAAATTTTTTATTAATTTTCCGTCTGGCTCTTGTATTTCAATTTCAAATTTACTGTCTTTTTTTAACTCTTTATTTACACTTTTAGCAGTATTTAAACTTACAGCTCTTTCTTTTGAGTATCCTCCTGCTAAAATTAAAATTTTTTTCACTATTCTACAATTTTTATTTCTAAATTAATATCTATACCCGTATTTATTTTAACGTTTTTTTTTACATAATTGATTAGAGATAACATATCATTAAAAGTTGCATTTTTTTTATTAACAAAGAAGTTTGAATGCTTTTCTGAAATACAGGCATCTCCAAAACAAATTTCATTTGGTACTGACATTTTAATGAGTTCCCATGCTTTTTTTGAAGTTTGATCAATTGGATTCTTAAAAGTACTACCACCAGTTTTTATTTTTGATGGTTGTGAATTATTTTTTTTTTTTGATAATTCATACATTTGCGATTTAATAATGCTACTTTCTGACAAAATTCCTTTAAAAGTTGCGCTGAGAAATATTAAATTCTCCTCTAATTTGATATTTCTATAGTCAAAAATTAATTTATTTGACGGTATCAATTTTATATTACCACTAAAATCCATACATTGTATTGATACAAGATTATCTTTAAACTCAGTTCCAAAACAGCCGGAATTCATTTTCAGTCCTCCACCAACTGATCCTGGTATACAATACATAAACTCAAACCCACTTATCTGATTTTCCATCGCAAATTCTGATAGTTTCTTTTGTGAACAAGATGAGCCAGCTATAATTATATCTTCTTTTAATCTTGATAATTTTGAAAAACTTTTACTTAATTTTATTACAGCTCCATCATATGTATTATCTTTAAATAATACGTTAGAACCAGATCCTAAAACAAAAATCTTGCCTCTGTTTGAGTAAATTTTTAGAAATTTTTTTAATTCGATTAAATTTTTTGGTTTAAAAAAAATCTTAACTTTTCCTCCAATATTAAACCAATTCAACTTTTTTATATCAAAATCTAAAAATAGGTCTAAGTTATTTTTGTGTTGAAATTCTATAAGATCATTTACTCTCATATTAACTTAAACTTCTTACCCAGTTTGATATAGTACCAGCTCCCATACCAATAAAAATTTTATTCCCATAAGCAATATTTTTAATTATTTTTTTTAAATAATTTTCATTCTGAATTATTATCACATTAACATTAGAATTTTTTGATATAGACTTCGCAAAAGAAGTATAAGAGAAATTTAATTTAATATTTTCTCCTGCCTTGTATAATGGACAAAGTAGAACAGTATTAGACTTTTTAAAGCATTTTGAAAATTCTGCCTTTAAACTTTTTAATCTCGAAACTCTGTGAGGCTGAAAGATACAAACAATTTCCTCTTTTTTGTAAACATTTCTAACTCCATCTAATACAGCAGAAATTTCGGTTGGATGATGTGCATAATCATCGAAAAATTCACAGCCATTTTTACTAAATAAATAATTGAATCTCCTTTGAACACCTTTAAAATTTTTAAGACCTGATTTAATTACTTTTTCTGAAACACCAATAGAAAATGCAACTGCTAACGCAGATGTTGCGTTTTTTATGTTATGTAGACCTAGTAATGGTATTATAACATTTTTTATATTCTTTTTTTTTCCAGGAATCTGTATTTTGACATTAAACTTTGAATATTTTTTATTTTGAACAACATTATTTATAAAAAAATTTGATTTTTTATTAGTTCCATAAGTGTAAAAATTTTTATTCTTTGTTCTAGATAAAATTTTTTTTATATTTTTATCATCCAAACAAACAAAAGATTTACCCAAAGAAGGAGTTTTGTTCAAAAATTCAATAAATTTATTTTTCAAATTTTTTATATTTTTATAAAAATCTAAATGTTCATGGTCAATATTTGTGATTATTGAATAACTAAACGGAATTTTTAAGAAGCTTCCATCAGACTCATCAGATTCGATTAAACTCCAATCACTTTTTCCTAATTTAGCGGAACTGCCAATAGAATTTAAGACGCCACCATTTATTATAGTGGGATCTAATTTGGCATTATTAAATATATTTGATAAGATAGAGGTTGTTGTAGTTTTTCCATGGGAGCCTGTTACAACAATATTTTTCATTAAAGAAACAATGTGACCAAGTAATTCAGCTCGTTTATAAATTGGTAGATTTAGCTTTTTTGCTTGTTTTATTTCTGGGTTAGTTTTTTTTATAGCAGATGAAGTTACTAATACTGTGCAGTTTTTTATATTCGTTTTTTTATGTTTAAAAAAAATAGTAACTTTTCTTTTCTTTAAATTATTAAGATACTTGTTGTCTGAAATATCACTACCTTGGATTTTAAAACCCAGACTATGCATTACCAAAGCTAAACCACTCATCCCTATACCACCAATACCAACAAAATGAATTAATTCAGTCTTTCCAAGATTAATTTTCATTAATAATTTCTATAATACGATTGTTTATATTATTCCAAGTATTTTTTTCAGTTAATTTTTGTAAATTTTTAAATTTTTCCTCGTAGTCGTTATAATTATTAAATATTTCAGAAAATAAATTAATGCTTTTGTTAATATCGAAATGTTTTTGTTCAATTAGCCAGCAACAATTTTTTTTTAAATAATTTATTGAATTATAATACTGATGATTATCTCTGGCTGAGGGTAAAGGAATAGAAATGAATGGAATTCTTAAATAAGAAAGTTCACTTAATGTACCAGCTCCTCCTCTTGTTATAGCTAAATCAACATTCTCATAAATTTTTGCATTGTCATCAGTAAATTTAAAAAAATTAAAATCAATTTTTGCTTTCTCATATTTTTCTTTTATCATCGCAATCATATCTTTATTTGATATTTGTTGAATAATTTCTAGATTTTGTTTTTTTGAGATGTGTAAGATTATTTCGGTAATTTTATCATCAAAAAATGATGCTCCTTGGCTTCCTCCAATAACAAGTATTTTTTTTATTTTTTTATTATTATTAATTGAATTTTTTTTTAATTTATACAATTGATCTCTAAAAATTGGTTCTATCAATGCTTTTTTGGAATTAAATTTTTTTGGAAAGCTTATTATGTTATCTTCATAACATATAATTTTATCTGCATATTTTAAAAAAAATTTATTTGATCTTCCTAAAACACTATTTGGTTCAAATAAAAATAATTTTTTTTTTAAAACAAATGCTACAATACAAAAAGGTAATGTCATATATCCTCCTGAGCTAATTACAATATCTATTTTAAATTTTTTCAAATATTTATATGATTTAATTATGCTGAAAAAATATTTAAAAATATTAATAGGTAATAAATATAATTTTATAAATAAATTTGGTACATCTATAAGATCATATTCATGTTTATCTTTATCAATAAAATTTGTCCCTCTTAGATCTGTAACAATTTTTACATAAAATTTATTTTTTAAGTGATTAATTAAAGAAAATGACGGAACGACATGACCACCAGATCCACCTGTAACAATTAAAATATTTTTTCTCATATTAAATTAATTTTCTTTTAGTCAAATTTAAAATAATACCAGCCAATATTGAAGTTCCTACAATTGAGGAACCACCATAACTAATAAATGGCATAGTCATACCTGTGGTAGGTAACACTCTAATATTGACTCCAATATGAATAAAAGTTTGTAAAAGTATTATTGAAATACTACCAACTAATATAAGTTTGAAATTATTATTTTTTGTAAAATTTATTTTTTTTAAAACCCTGTAAGAAAAAATCAAATAAAGTAGTATTATGCCTATTAGAATTATTACTCCAAATTCTTCAGCAATTACAGAAATTATATAATCTGTGTGTGCTTCAGGTATTCTTGAATTTAAACTTCCTTCACCAATGCCTTTACCAAAAAGACCACCGCTAGAAATTGCATCGCTTGCTTTATCGGCCTGATAATTATTTCCACTCGATGTATCTAAAAATGACATTAGTCTTATTTTTATATATTCAAATTTAGGGACTAAAAAAATTAGGGCTAATGTAAGTGAACTTAATACCACTAAAGAAATTGCAAAAATAAATATATTTATTCCTGAAGCAAAAATGATAGCCAGCCAAACAGAAACTATTAGTAATGTCTGTCCCAAGTCAGGTTGAGATAAAAGTAAAATAATTATAGGTATCAATACTACTGTACTTAAAAGATATTTTAGATAAAGATTCTTATTATTTAATGAAATAATTAAAGAAATAACAATTACATAAAAAGGTTTCAAAGTCTCAATTGGTTGAAATCTAGGTAATGAACCAATATCTAACCATCTTTTTGATCCTTTGACCTCAACTCCAATTAATGGGACTAAGAATAAACTGATTAAAGTAATTAAAAATAATACGATTGATAAGTTAATTAAAATTTTTTGATCTAATAAAGATAGAACAAGTATTAGAAATATACCTATAAACACAAAAATTAAATGTTTCAAAAAAAAATAGTAAGAGTTTGTGTTTAGTTTGTCTGATGCAATTATTGAAGTTGAAACAAAAGAAAAAAATAGGCCTAAAAAAAATAAAAGACTTATTATCAAAAAAATTGTCTTATCAATATTTTTCCACCAATCATAAAATGTATCAAAATATTTATTCATTAAATTGGTAAATATTTTTTTATTAGCATATTGAATTGTTTGCCTCTATCTTCAAAATTTTTATATTGATCAAAAGATGCGGCAGATGGACTAAATAAAACAGTAACTTTTTTTTTTAAATTCTTAAAATTGGGAATTAATTTTAAAGCATCCTTTAAATCTTTTGATAAGTTCACTCTAAATTTATTTCTAAATAATTTATAGAAAATATGTCTATCTTTTCCATAAATATATGCTTCCAAATTTTTGTAATACTTTTTATTTAAATTAAATTTATCACCCTTTTTAAATAATCCTCCTAAAATCCAAAAAATTTTTTCATTAGTTTCTAAAAATGGAGTAGTTGAGGATAATGTTGTTGATTTAGAATCGTTTATAATTTTTAAATATTTTGAGTTATAGACTACTTCTTTTCTAAATTTTAAAGGTTTAAAATCATTTATGGTTTTTAATAAAATTTTTGAATCAAGTTTCATATATTTGGATAACTCAAATAAGAAATTTAAATTTTCGAAATTCGCTGAGTTTATAAAATTATTATTACTTATTTTTTTTTTTAAGTGAACATACTTATTTTTATTTAAAAATATAATTTTTGATTTTATATTTTTAGGTCTTAATAAATTTCTTAATAAATGATTATTTGGTATAATAGCTAAATCATCCTCATTTTGATTAATTACACACTTTAATTTTGATAATGTATAATTCTTCATTGTATTATGCCTTTCTAAGTGATCGCGAGAAATGTTAATAATTATTGAAAATTTCGATTTAAAATATCTGCTATAAGCTAATTGATATGAAGAGGCCTCAACAACAAAAATAGTATTCTTATTAACCTTTTTTTCCACTAAAATAGGGTTTCCAATATTTCCAGCTAATCGTACATCATAGTGATGATTTTTTAAAATATCATATAACAACTTACTTGTAGTTGATTTTCCGTTTGTACCAGTAATTGTAATTGTCAAAACGTTAGGGTTAAATTTATAAAAAATATCTAAATCAGTAATAACTTTTTTTTTGTTCTTTTTTAGATAATTCGACAACTGACATCTATTTATATTAATTCCAGGACTTATAACTATATGATCAAAATTATGATTTAATAATTTTGATTTAGAAATAAAAAATTTATTAAATTTATTATTTAATTTTTTCTTGTCGTCGTCAAAAATAAAACAGTTATTTGTTTGTTTTAAATATTTTAATGAAGAAATTCCTGATTTTCCTAAACCATAAATTAAAAATTTTTTACTAATATTTACATTACTTAATTTCATTATCTAAGTTTCAAAGTAGCTAATCCAATCATCGCTAAAATAATTGAAATTATCCAAAACCTAATTACAACCGTTGATTCTGGCCATCCTTTTTTTTCAAAATGATGGTGTATTGGAGCCATTCTGAATATTCTTTTACCCGTCAATTTATAAGAAATAACTTGAACTATTACAGAAACTGCTTCTAAAACAAATAATCCACCGGTTATTGCTAATACAATTTCGTGTTTAGTTATTATACCAACCGCTCCAAGTGAACCACCTAAAGATAAAGATCCTGTATCTCCCATAAAAATTTTTGCTGGTGGTGCATTAAACCATAGAAAACCTAAGCAAGCCCCAATTATTGATCCACAAAATATTGAAGCTTCACCAACACCTTCTATGTAGGTAATTTGTAGATAATCTGAAAAAATAATATTACCAGAAACATAACTAATAAATGCAAAACAAGCGGCAACTAACATAACAGGTACTGTCGCTAATCCATCTAAACCATCTGTTAAATTAACCGCATTTGAGGCTCCAACTAATATGAACATATAAAAAGGTATAAAGAACCATCCAAGGTTGATCACTAAATTTTTAAAAAAAGGAAAATATAAATTATTTATTTGTTCAGTATTGCTTGAATAGTAAAGTATAAATATACCAATCAAAGCTAATATAATTTGTAAAAAAAATTTAAGTTTGGAAGAAATTCCATGCGAACTTTTTAATTTTATTTTTTTGTAGTCATCGTAGGCACCTAATAGTCCAAAAGATGCAGCAATAAATATCAAAAACCAATTATAAGAATTTGTTAAGTCACCCCATAGTAATACTCCTGAAAAAACACCAAGTAGTATTATCAATCCTCCCATTGTTGGTGTTCCAATTTTTCTAATTATATGATCACTTGGGCCGTCTTCCCTAATTGGATTATGAATTTGTCTTGAAGAAAAAAAATTGATCAATGGGTTTCCAACTAAAAATACTACAAACATAGCTGTAAACATGGAAAGTCCTGTTCTTACTGTTAAATATTTAAAAACATTCAAAAAACTAAATTGATCTACCAAAATTGAAAAAAGTTGAAATAACATTAGAATTTTGATTCAATTTGTTTGGTTATTTTGTTAAGTCCTGTGGAATTTGATCCTTTTATCATAAGAAAATCACCATTATTTAATTCATTTTTTATTATTTCAAGAACATCACTTGTTGATTGAAGTATTTTTCCTCTTTTTTGTGTTCTAATTTTGTTAAAAGTTTCTATGATTTTATTCCCATAAACAAACAACTTTTTGAACTTTGCCTTATTAAGGTCTTTTGCAGCTTCAATATGAAGTTTTTTTGAAAATTTTCCTAGTTCTAACATATCACCTAACAACATAAATTTTTTATTTGGATTTATTTTTAAATTATCAAATTTCTTAATTGAAAAATTGAGTGATAATGGATTTGAGTTATAACTTTCATCAATTATTTTTATTTTTTTAGAACCTACAGTAATTTTTTTTATATTTCCTCTGCCGCTAGGTGTTTTATAATTAGAAAAAAAATTGCTTTTTAATTTGTTAATAATATCAAGACTTTTACAAACTGCTATGGTAGCCAATATATTATCAATGTATGGTAATAAATTACTATTAATTTTAAAATTATATAGTTTAGAGTCTACATTAATGTAAATTACGTAAGATTTTTTGAATTTTTTTAATTTAGATAATCTAATATTAGAATTTTTTTGTTTTCCGAAAGAAATTATGTCTAAATTATTTTTTTTTGCTAAAATTGAAAAGAAATCAAAAAATTTATCGTCTTTATTTAATACTATGGTACCTTTTTTTCTAATATTGAAAATAATCTCTGATTTTGCCTTAGCTATATCAAATAAAGATTTAAAGTTTTTAGCATGCGCATAACTAATATTTGTGATAACTCCAATGTCTGGTTTAATTATTTTTGATAAATAATCTATTTCACCTTTTCTATCCATACCAATTTCAAATATTCCATAAGATGTATCCTTTTTTAAATTTATTAAAGAAATCGGCAAACCAAATTTATTATTGAAAGAATTTTTTGAAAAAATTGTAGAATAATTTTTTTGAAGACATTGTCCTAATAATTCTTTAAGTGATGTTTTGCCTGAAGATCCTGTAATTGCAACTTGGGATGCATTGGAGGAAATTCTCAATTTTTGTGATAGTTTAATTAATAATTCTAGAGTATTTTTAACATTAATTTTATTTTCACTATTTTTTTTGTTATTTTGAATTATTGCTAATTTTGCACCATTCTCTAAAGCCTCATCTGCAAAATTATTTCCATTTAACTTTTCACCCTTAATCCCGAAGAAAATTTTACCCTTATTTTGTCCTTTTGAATTAGTACTAATTTTTAAGTTTTTTAATCTATCTAATTTTTTATTTTTTATAATTTCTTTAAAAATATTTAATTTCCAATCATTTGATAAAAATTTATTTTTTAAACGTATAGATTTTTTTATTATGTCTTCGTCAGAAAATTTTTTTTTCTTTCTATATTCTTGAGTTGTTTCGTGTCCCTTTCCAGCAATAATTAAAATCTCATCGGACTTACTATTTAGAATTGCGTTTTTTATAGCTAACTTTCTTGATGGTATTTCAATCATTTTGGTATGTAAAATTGACTTCTTAATACTATCTCTAATTTTTTTAGGATTTTCGTTTCTAGGATTGTCATCAGTAAGGTAAATATAATCACATAATTTATTTGCAATTTTACCCATTATTGGTCTTTTCTCTTTATCTCTCTCACCACCACATCCAAATACAATATTAATTTTTCTTAAACCAAATTGTGATTTAATATTTTCTATACAAATTTTGAGAGCCTCAGGGGTATGAGCATAATCTAAAATAATTATAGAATTATCTCTTGTTTTTCCAATTATTTCAAACCTTCCTTTTGCTGGTTTAATATGCTCTAGTTTTTTAACAATATTATCAATTTTTAAATTACTTTTAATTGCCGCTGCAATTGCCATCATTAAATTCTTAATTTGTATTTTTCCAATTAATCTAGTTTTAAATTGGTATTCTTTATTTTGATAAGAAAACTTTATATGTTGATAATTATTTAAAATTTTTATTGAAATAATTTGTAAATTACTATTTGTTTCTCCGATGTTTAGTATCTTTAATTTTTTTTTTTTGGCAATTTTTTTAAAAGTATTTGAGTGTTTTATATCGTTATGAAATATTAAATTTCCATTTTTCTTTGTTAATTCATTAAACAAAATCAATTTTGAGTTAAAATAATTTTTGTAATTTTTGTGATAGTCTAAATGATCTCTACTTAAATTAGTGAATATAGAAGTACTAAATTTAATTCCATGCAATCTTTTTTGATGTAGACCATGGCTTGAAGCCTCTAGAATAACATTCTCAATTTTTTTATTTTTTAAATTTGAGAGTATTTTATTAATCGTAATCGCATCGACAGTTGTATTATCAAGTTTTGAGCTAGCAATATTAGATTTTACGCCTAAAGTTCCAATTGAGGCTACCCTTTTTTTATTAAGTTTTAATATCTGATAATAAAAATTAACTATAGAAGATTTACCATTGGTTCCGGTTACAGCGATTATATTATTTGGTTTTTTGTTATAAAATTTATTCGCAAAATTAGATAAAGCTAATCTAGGATCACTTGCATTTATGTAAAGTATACCTTTATCAATACCAGTTTTAAACTTATTTGATACAATTATTCGAGCTCCTCTAATTATTGCATCTTTTATGAAGTTATTTCCATTAAATTTATTACCCTTTATAGCAAAAAAAATATAATCTTTTTTTATTTTTTTTGAATTAAATTCAAACCCTTTAAAACTTCTGTTATTGAAATCTTTATTAAGATTTTTAAAAAAGTTTTTTAATCGCATTATAAAATTTCTTAATATTTTATGGCTAAAATAGGCCCAATTTTTTCAATAATATTTTTGGCAACTTCAACCGATGTCCACCCAGCAGTATTAAAGGGGGTTCCAACTAACTTTCTTTCTTTACCATCATTATATTTATAAATATAAGATTCGCTTAATTTTGGTTCGTCTAACAGAACAATTAATACGTACTTGGGAGCAGATATTGGAAAAATAGAAGCAAAAGTATTTATTTTTTTTTTTGAATATTTACCCTTAATCGATTTTTGAGCTGTTCCCGTTTTTCCAGCAATTTGATAACCATCGATATTGACTAGATTAGCAGTTCCATTTTCTGTTGTTACAATTTTTCTTAGTATATTATTTATTTTATTTGAATTTTCTTTAGTTATAACTTGTTGACCTTTTTTTAAATTTTTATCTTTTTTAATTAAAGTTGGTTTTATTTTATATCCACCATTTGAAATTATAGCGTAAGCTTTTGCAAGCTGAAGTGGAGTAGTTGTTATTCCATGTCCATATGCTGATGTAGCTAATTTACATTTACCCCATTTAAATGGAATTGGACTTCCAACTTCCTCTATATCAAAATGTAATTTATTTAATAAATCTAAATCCTCTAAGAAATTTTTAAAATTTTCTAAACCAATTTTCTGTGCAATTCTTATTGAACCAATATTTCCTGATCTGATTAATATTTCTTCCGCAGTAAGAGTTGAGGGAATATCCATATCATATTCAGAGATAGAACTTCCCGCACATTTTATTTTTTTTGGTAAATTTTCAAAAAGTGTATCTTCTTTTATAACATTATGCTGAAGTCCAGCAGCCAAAGTAAATGTTTTAAATACTGAACCAAGTTCATAGACACCTTTAGTTGATCTGTTAATAAATTTTTTATCAGAAATATCTTCTCTTTTATTTAAATTAAAATCTGGGAGTGAAACCATTGAAAGAACCTCACCATTGTGAATGTTCATTAAAATTGCTGAACTTCCATAACTATTAAAAATATCTTGAAATTTTAATAACTCTTGTCTTGTCAAATATTGTATTTCGGTATCTAGAGTGAGCTTTAATGGTTTATTTGAAGTAGTTAATTCATAATCAAAAGATTTTTCTATACCAGATATGCCATTATTATCTGTATCAATCTGCCCCAATATGTGGCTGAAAAGATTACCATTAGGGTATACACGGGCAATATTTTCTTCTTCTTTGAAAGATTTTTCACCCAATAATTTTATTTTTTCAAGTTTTTCCGGAGATATTTTCTTTTTAACATAAAAAAATTTTTTTCCATTTATTTCTTTTTCAAAATTCCTATCGGGAAAAATTAATCTTAAAGAAATTAACAATTTTTCTTTGTTAATTAATTGATTTGGATTTATGCCCAAATTGGTAATTCTTACCGTCTTAGCAATAATATTTCCATCTCTATCCATGATGGATGCTCTATATTTCTCTTTTTTTTTTATTGTTTGGATTTGGTTTGTTTTTTTTAAACCCAAATAGATAGTTTTAGATGCAAAAATTGCTGTAATTATAAAAAAGACAAAGAAAATAAACGAAATGCGTTCAAAAGATATTTTTAAATTTGTTTTATTTTCTTCAAATTTGAAATTTTCTTCAATATTATTCATTTTTTAATATAAAAGTTTTTAAATCTGTAATTTTTTTTTTTTTCAACTCTTTTTCAAAATACATACTAGAATAATCCATTAATTTATTTGGTGATGTAAGATAATTATAGTCTAGTAAAACCAACTCATAGTTATCATTTAAAGCTCTTATATCCTCTTGAATTTCAAAAATTTTTTTATCTAGTTGTTTTGTAGAATTTTTTGTGAATGTTGTTAAAATAATTAGAATAATAATTGGAATAAATGAGAGTATTTTTTTATACATTAAATTTCAAATTTTCTATATTTATTAAATAATTAAAATTATTAACAAAATTCTTAAAATCACATCCATTGTTTGATTTATAAGCAAATCTAAGTTTTGCCGATCTTGATGGAGGATTTATTTTAATTTCATTAGATGATGGAATTATTGGTTTTTTAATAATTAAATTAAAGTATTTTTTAGATAAGATGCTTTGAGGTAAATATCTAGATGAATTCTTTACTTCTGAATATTCTTTAAAAAAAAACTTTACTATTTTATCCTCAATTGAATGAAAAGTAACAACTGCTATTAATCCACCAACCGGTAAAATATTATAAGCGTTTATTAGCCCGTTTATTAACTCAGTGATTTCCTTATTTACAAATATTCTGAGTGCTTGAAAAACTTTAGTTGAATTATTTTTTCCACTTTTTTTTGTTTTTATATTCTCTATGATTTCTACAAGATTTTCAGTTTTGATTTTTTTATTTTTTCTTAATTTTATAATTTCTTTTGATATCGGTTTTGCATATTTCTCGTCACCAAAGTATTTGAAAATTTTAAAAAGATTTTGCTGGCTCATATTCGAAATAACTTCATCACATGAAAAATCGTTCAAGCCCATTCTCATATCTAATTTACCTTTACTTTTAAAAGATAGGCCTCTATTTAGATTAGAAATCTGATTTAATGAATATCCCAGATCAAATATAATTGCTTTTATATCTTTTTTTTTGATTTCACCAATTTCTGAAAATTTTCTGTTATAAAATTCAAATCTTTTTTTGTAATTTGACTTAAATTTAGCCGCGATATCATTAACAGAATTATCTCTATCTAGTGCTACTATCTTATTAGATTTATTTTCTAATATTCTTTTCGAATAACCTCCTGCACCAAAAGTGCAGTCGATAAATGTGCCACCATAAAGAGGGGAAATAATACTAACTAGTTCTTTTAGTAATACTGGAAAATGTTGTTCCAGATTTATGGTGGCATTCATTTATTTTTTTGAAGACCATTAATTCTTTTGTCTTCTCAAAAATGCAGGAATTTCTAAATCTTCTTCTTCGTCTGAATTTATTTCCTCTGATGAACTTGATAACTCATCATTAGTTTCAGAATTAAACAATTCAGGTGTATCGTCATCATTCAGCTCAAAATTCTCTAAACCATTATTTTCAGATGTGTGTTCTTCATATTTACTATGCAAATCAGTATTTATGTCAGCAGCTTCGTGAGCTTCAGGTTGTGCAAGAGCTTCATTTGTTAAAGTATTTGATACATCATTAACATTGTTGCTATCTATATTATTAGAACTCAATTCATCACTTTTAATATCTTCATCTATTTTGAGTGCATTTGCTCCATCAGTAATTATAGAATTATTATTATTTGTAAATTGGAATGAATGAGTTGATCCAGAATTCGAGAAATCAGAATAACCTGGGTTTCTATTTTGTATTCTATGCACCATATTTATTACCGATTTTGGCTCAGGTTGCTGACCATCTAGAGCAGTAGCAACAATAGAAACTCTCATTAATCCATCCAAAGACTCATCTGTTATTGCTCCTATAATTAATTCTGCCTCTGGATCGACTTCGGCTCTTACTTTATTCACAGCTTCATCTACTTCAAATAATTTTAAATCTTTACCTCCAGTAATATTAACTAAAAGTCCTTTTGCCCCTTTTAATGAATAGTCATCAATCAATGGATTATTAATTGCTGATTCAGCAGCTTTGACAGCTCTTCCTTCTCCTTCAGCTTGACCTGTGCCCATCATAGCTTTNCCCATTGANCTCATNACNGTTTCAACATCNGCAAAATCTAAATTAATAAGCCCAGGTCTAACCATTAAATCAGTTATACTTTGAACACCATGAAGCAAAACATCATTTGATAAAGCAAAAGATTCTTCAAAAGTTGTTTGTTCACTTGCAATCTTGAATAAATTTTGATTTGGAACAACTATAATAGTATCAACATGTTTTCGAAGTTCTTCTAAGCCTTGTTGNGCTTTTCTCATTCTTGAAGGGCCCTCATATAAGAANGGTAGAGTTATAACCCCGACTGTTAANATATTNAGTTCTTTTGCAGCTCNAGCAATTACATGAGCAGATCCAGTTCCAGTTCCGCCACCCATTCCGGCTGTAATGAAAACCATATTTGCACCCTGCAATATATTTACAATTTCATTTAAAGACTCGTCTGCAGCAGCTTGACCTATATCTAGTTTTGCACCTGCNCCTAGNCCTTTAGTTAAATTTAATCCCATTTGTATTTTTGTTTGTGCCTTACTTAATCTTAAATCTTGAGCATCTGTATTGACTGCAATAAACTCTACNCCNTGNANGCCAGCNTCAATCATTCCATTGATTGCATTTCCACCCGCTCCTCCTACTCCTAATACTAGAATTCTAGGTTTCAGTTCTTTTATATCTGGTGTTTTAAAGTTTATTGTCATATTTTTCCCCTTTTTAGTTATTAAATTGCTTTTCCCATTTAAGACTTGCTCGATTAATATTAGATTTTTTCCTAGCGTTTGCCCTAAATTTTTCAAAATGTGTTGGTTCCCAAATTTGAAATGTTTTGCCTTGACCAACAAATAACATGCTATTTTTAATTCTTGCATGTTTTAGTAATTTTGTTGTTANTTGAACTCTGCCTTCACTATCAAATTGTAAATTTGTACTTTCNGATAATATAGATGTTGCAAAATAATCTTTCTTTTCTTCAAATGGATTTAATGAGTCTATTGCATTAGATATTTTTTCAATTCGATCTTGNGGCCATGCTTCAATACATAGATTGTTAAATGATGGATAACAAATTATTCCATTGTAGCCTATGTTTGATAAATATGATCTATATGATGCAGGCACTGAAACCCTTCCCTTTTTGTCCAATTTGTTTTCGTAGGTTGATAAAAACATAAACCATATTATCCTATATTTGGGTTTTTATGGGATATTATGGGTTTTATAGGTAAGCGTCAATAGTTAATATTTCAGCTCTTCTAATATAAGATTTAATAAATATTTTTGATAATTTTAGTTAAATGCCAGATAAATTATAAGCCGGGTTCTGTCGTTTAAACTTATCATTTATCTAGGCTTTAAATCACTTTAAAGCTCAAGCAACTAACCCTGATGACTAGCCAAAGACTGCTTTTAGTTATTACTAACAATGTCATCTCTACTCAGTCTTGCTCTCAGTGGGGTTTTCCATGCGCTAACTGTTACCAGTTTAGCCGGTGTGCTCTTACCACACCTTTTCACCCTTGCCTTGATAAGGCGGTTTATTTTCTGTGGCACTGTCCCTAGGGTTTCCCCCGCCAGCGGTTAGCTGGCACTGTGTCTTTGTAGAGCCCGGACTTTCCTCTTTAAAAAATTAAAGCGATAAGTCATTTATCTGGCAACTAATAATTATAATTTTTTTTTTAAATTTCAACTCTAAATAAACGAGCTAAATTAGGCATTTTATAATTTCATAACATTCCTTGTCTACGAAATTGTTAATTAATTGAGGTCTAAATCTTCTTTGAAAATTTTTTAGTATTTTTATTTTGTCTAATTTTTTTTTTGACGACATATATCCAAATTTAGATAAAAGTTTATAAAATTTTTTATTGTTTATTATTTTAACATTTCTCAATTTTATCAATTGTCTATCATCAAGTTTATGCCAAATAGATATTTTATTTTTAGCAAGCAACTTCCAAGGAAAATTTTCACCAGGATCTATTTTTCTCAGTGGAGCAATATCAGAATGACCTAAAACATTTTGTCTATTAATTTTATATTTTTTTAATAAATATTTTGAAATATAAATTAAAGATTTAATTTGTGTTCTTGTAAAATTTTGATAGCTATTTCGATGACCTGGGTTTGATATTTCTATACCAATAGATTTTGAATTTAATAATCTATCTTTTTTCCAAAAAGAAACTCCCGCATGCCAAGCTACATACAAATCAGGAACCATTCTTATAATCTCACCATTTCTCTTGATAAAATAATGACAACTAACCTTTGATCTGCTATTCAAAAGTCTTTTTATAGCATTTTTTTCACTCTTCATTCCTGTATAGTGAAATATCAAGTATTTTACTTTGGATTTTTCTCTTTTTCTCAAATTAAAATTAGGTGAATAATTTAAAGTCAATTTTTCAACATTTTCTGGCATAAATTTAGACAATTTATCTTTATAATAATATTTATTATAATATAAGCTATATATGAATAAACCTATTACAGTATTTATAATTCTATTATTTTCATTGATAAGCACAGTTTCACATGGTGGAGATGATGGAAACTTAAAACTCAAAGAAAATGATAAAAATGGTAAATACGAAGTAACTGATTGTTTTGAGAAAGTTAATAGGGGAATTTTTGGTTTCAACCAAGTATTAGACAAAATTATTTTTAAACCTTTAGCCAAAGGATATAGAATGTTTCCTCAACCTATTAGATCAGGCACAAGCAATGCTTTAAGTAATTTAAGTAATGTAGTTACAATTCCAAACAATATACTTCAAGGTCAATTTAAAGATGCAGGAGTGAATTCTGCTAGATTTTTGGTTAACTCCACTCTAGGGATAGTTGGAATCTTTGATGTTGCTTCGTACTATGGATTAAATAAGAGAGATAAAGAGGATTACGGACAAACCCTTGGTGTTTGGGGTGCTGGGGAGGGATGCTATTTTGTTTTACCAGTGCTAGGGCCGACCACAGTGAGAGACTCAATTGGTTCACTTGTAAATATTTTTGGAGGAGATGCTTGGTATAACGTCACAGTTGTTAATGATACTAAGCATTTTTCGGAAAGAGACTATTATGCATCTAGACTTATGTCGGGCATAGATTTTAGAGCAAAGAACATAGAGTCTTTTGACAACTTAGAAAAGAATTCTGTTGATCTATATGCATCAGTAAGAAGCTTATATATTCAAGACAGAAAAAGGAAAATTGGCAACATAGACAAGACGACCGAAACTCTCAGTGATGATGATTGGGAAGAGCTAGATAGTCAATAATTTTTTACCTGATGAAACTAATAAAATTTTTTTTATTTTTCTTTATCGTTTTAAATTTAAGTAACCAATCATTTTCTAAAGATCCTAGTGCTTTAATTAACGAAATAGTAGACGAGGCAGCTTTAATTTTATCAAGTGAAGATCCAGTAGAATCTAAAATAATTAAATTAAATGCTATTGCGGAAAGAAGTGTAGATATAAATGGAATAGGTATGTACACTTTAGGAAAATATAGAAAATCTATCGATGAAGAACAAAAATCCAAGTATCAGAAACTATTTAGGAGTTATTTTTTAAAAAGTTTTTCAAGTAGATTGGTTGATTACACAAATCCAAGAATTAATGTCGTATCACAAAAAAAAATTAATGACAAATATACTATAGTTAATAGTGTATTAGAGGCTACTTCAAAAAGACCTCAAGTAAAAATAGATTGGAGAATATATACGAAAAATCCAGATAGACCTTTAATAAGAGATCTAATTGTTGAAGGATTAAGTTTGGCCAGAACTCAGAAAGAAGAATTTAACTCAATTATACAAAACAACGACGGTAATATAAATGCATTATTCAAAACACTTGAGGAATTTTTAATTAAATAATTTAGTAAAATCCAATTTCACTTAAGCAAATGTCTGATTTGAAATCATCAAAACCCGCAACTAAACCAACTGATTTTATATTTTGTCCAAATATTTTTTTTGGTTGATAGAAGTTAGATTTTTTGAATTTGCTAAAAGGTACTCTAATTTCTGTCCAATTTTTTGTTGTAGGAAAAGTGAAACTATAGTACTGCCATGGTGCTAGAGTTAACCCTGTTCTTAAATGAAGATTATAATTTTTTTCATTACCATAAACTTTTAGGTATACTCCATCATACACCTCGGTATTAATTTGAGGACTTAATTTTGCTCTGATTTGTATAAATCCACCATTATTCTTAGTAGATACATCTCCTGTCATTCTATAACAAATGACTTCATCAATTTTCTCAACAGTGAATTTCCCTGTAGATACACCTCCCATTACTTGATCTGTTACAAAATTCCATTGTTGATATTGAGTTGTAAAATTTGGGTTTTTTAATTGATCTAAAATCATATCTTTTGCAAAGCAATTATTTTGAAATATTATAAAAATAATAAAAATTATAATTTTTCTAATTAATAAACTATTTTTTTTTTGCAAGTTGTTGAAGTAAGTAAATTTCTTTTTCTGTAAGTGTGTTTTTCTGCTCTTTTATCTGGTTCTCTAAACTTAATAAGGTTAATAATGTGAAACTAGATACTATAGCAGTTAATATCATGAAATATATAGAGCTTAAATTTACTACAACTAATATTATAAAAACACTCACCCATCCAATGAAAACTCCTCTTAAAATGCTACGATGACTTTTCAAGTCTGGTATTTTTATAAACTGAATAAATAATAAAATTAAAAGAAACATTATTCCTGAAATAGATGCTCTTAACAATACCAATGTGTCTATTCCTCCACCATATAATTCTCTATGAATTACATATGCAACAATTCCCTTATATGCAAAATAACTAAGAATTATAAATGAGACAAATATTGAAACGAAATAAGATAATTTAGGTTTAATTTTAATTTTAAGTTTCATATTTTGAGTTATGATATTTAAATAAATATCATGCTTTCTAACAAAATACCCTCAAATTTTATTTAATATGTGGTGGGCCCGCCAGGACTCGAACCTGGGACCAATACATTATGAGTGTACTGCTCTAACCAACTGAGCTACAGGCCCTTGATATTTTCGTTGGTTTTACTTTGTTTTTAATTATCGATCAAGACAAGAATAAGGATGATTATTATTAAATCTTTGTATAATTTTTTATTAAAGTAATATTTAGTAGTATTTTCTTTAATATTAAAATTTACTATAAAGTTTAGTATTATGTCACTAGACAATAAATTTGTAATTTATAACAATATTTTATCAATTATATTAATTATTTTGCTGTTATACTCTTTTGATTATAGCCTAGGTTGGGGTTTAAATTTAATATTTCCAAACATATATTTCGCTACATTTGGGACTGGAAATAATGGTTTTGATGAATTTATATGGAATGAAAATGGCGTAATTGAATTTTTTCAGATATTAATAATTTTTGCTGCACTAGTTGTTTTAGTAAATGGATTTTTAAATCGAAAATATTTAAATTTAATTAAATTCTTACTAATTTTTCAGTTTTTTGGCTTGATTTATATTTTTTTAGAAGAAATAAGTTGGGGACAACATTTTTTTAAATTCGAAAGTCCAAATTTATTTTTAGATAAAGAAAATTTTTTGTATAATAAACAAGGTGAATTTAATTTTCATAACACTTCAAATTTATTTAATGAAATTCCCAGAGCTTTAATACTTTTATGGTGTGCATTTTCTATATTTGCTCTGAAATTTATAAATTTATCAAAAAATTCAGAATTAAAGATATTTATAAGACCTAATAAAAAATTATTTAATTTAAGCTTAATAATAATATTTTTATCTGTTCCAGATTTAATAATTAATAAGCTTAATTTAATTGATAATAATAAATTATTTATATTTGGTGACAATGGTTTTGAAAAATATGATCCTAAACAGTTTTTATATAATTTAATATCTCTCAATTTTATTAGATTTTCAGAGCTACAAGAGCTTTTGATCTACAATTATTTTTTGTGGCATTCAATTTTTTTAAGCGAAGCATTAATAAAAAAATCTAAAAAATATTAAATTATTCAGTGTATAATTTTATAATGGTGGGCCTTGTAGGTTACGCTCCTACTACCTTTCGCATGTCAAGCGAACACTCTACTATTGAGCTAAAGGCCCTATTAGTTAACTTTCTAAAAAACTCTTTAATTGTTTAGATCTGCTAGGATGTTTTAACTTTCGCAAAGCCTTAGCTTCAATCTGTCTAATTCTCTCTCTTGTTACCGAAAACTGAAGACCGACCTCTTCTAAAGTATGATCTGTGTTCATGCCAACTCCAAATCTCATTCTTAAAACTCTTTCTTCTCTTGGTGTTAATGTTGAGAGAATTTTTGTTGTTGCTTCGCTGAGATTGGATTTGATTGCTTGTTCCAATGGTGCTAATGCCTTAGTGTCTTCGATAAAATCTCCCAAACTACTGTCTTCTTCATCACCAACTGGTTTTTCGAGTGAAACAGGTTCTTTAGAAATTTTTAGAACTTTTCTTACTTTTTCTAATGGCATTCTAAGTTTTTGAGCAAGTTCCTCGGGTGTAGCTTCCCTTCCAAATTCACTAAGAATTAATCTTTGTGTTCTTACGATCTTATTTATTGTTTCAATCATATGTACTGGAATTCTAATTGTTCTGGCTTGATCAGCAATTGATCTAGTTATAGCTTGCCTAATCCACCATGTTGCATATGTAGAAAATTTATATCCTCTNCTATATTCAAATTTATCTACAGCTTTCATTAATCCAATATTTCCTTCTTGAATTAAGTCTAGAAATTGTAGGCCTCTATTAGTATATTTTTTAGCAATTGAGATAACTAATCTTAAATTTGCTTCTACCATTTCTTTTTTTGCAATCCTCGATTCTTTTTCACCTTTTTGAACTCTGCTAACAAGTTTTTTATAATCTGTTACTGAAATACCTAACTTATTACTTATTTCGATTAATCTATCTCTTATATTTTTAAATTCACTCTTGTGTTTTTGAAAAAATTTTTTCCAGACTTCATTTGTATCTAAAAATTCTTTTAGATTAGGGTTGATTTCATTTCCTACATAAAATTTTATAAATTCATCTCGAGAAATTTTTGAGTCTATTGCAAATCTTAATAAATTTCCTTCAAGTGAAATTATTTTTTTATTTTCTGAATAATGTTTTTGAACTAATTCCTCTAAAACTGATGGGGACAACTGGAGTGATTTTATATTTTCAAGAATATCATCAACTATCTTTTTATAATTATTTTCTTTAGAAGTTGAAAATTTTTTTGAATTTAAAACACAGTCTAATTTTTCTTTTTGGTACTTAATTAATTTATTATACTCTTTTGTTAGTGTATGAACAGTTTGCAAAACCTTTGGTTTTATCTCGGTTTCCATTGCAGCCAAAGTAGGATTAAATTCATCTTCATCGGTATTATTTTCTTCAGATGGCTGATCTTCTTCTTGCTTCTTTTTAGATCCTGAGCCGTTGTCATCATCATCCATATAATTGGTATCTATATCAATAATTTCTCTTACCAATATTTCATCAGATTGTAATTTTGAGTCCCATTCAAAAAATTGCTGAGCAGTTATAGGGCTTTGTGACAGGGCGTTTAGCATAACATCTTTTCCAGCTTCTATTCTCTTCGCTATTGCTATTTCTCCCTCTCTTGACAGCAATTCTACTCCACCCATTTCTCTTAGATACATTCTAATTGGATCATCGCTCTTTTCTAATGTTTTGCCTTCCTCCTTAGAGGATGCATCCTTTTTTCGTAATACTTTGTAATCAGATTTTTTTTCAACAAGAATTATTTTTTCGTCAAGTATGTGTATAAAAGCTTGCGATAGGTTTTCACTTGATAAGTTTCTTTTTCCCAGAGATTTATTTAATTCTTCATGAGTTATAAAACCTCTATGGATACCTCGACCCATTAATCTTGCAAATGATTTTGTAATTATTCGTTCCACAATTTAAAAGTTTGAAGGTCTTATATAATGTCTAATACAAAAAAATCTATGTGATTTTTTTTAAATTTAGTTGATTTTTTGTTGCTTTTTTAACTTTTTTATCTCATTAAATGTGCTTTCGCTCATATCTTTTGAAAACTTCGATTCTAATTCTGCTATCCTTTGCTCTAATTCATAATTTTTAAGATCTTGTATAATCTCATTAAAAATTTCTAAAATTTTTTCGTCATCATTTAAGTTTTTTGATATTATATGTTTAACTGAAGCATAATTCATTACCCTATTTATAAGATTTTTATCCACTTTTAATTTTTGTAAGTCTAAGTTTAATAAATTTTCCGATTGGTTTAAAATTTCTGCGAATAGTTGCTTGTTTTCATCGCTATATAATTTGACGTTATCTAATAAATGTAAGTTTTCACGAATTAAATTAGGTTTAGCAAGAATTATATATAAAAATGAAAATTCTTTAATTTCAAAAGATTTTAATGATTTCGTCTCATTATAATAACTTTTAGT
>FUFK010038231.1_pt1 | contig 37437 bp, 43 predicted proteins | sample 1021851 | NCBI WGS metagenome assembly FUFK01 (sample SAMEA51879418, study PRJEB19060) | metagenome | reverse complement strand
GCTGGTGTTTCTACATTTAACGATAATGTAATTCTGGCAGAACAAAAAGAATTGAGATTAGAACCCAGTGGAGCGTTTAAGTTATATCGTGGTCCAGGTGGAGGTGGTGCAAATAATTTTATTAAAAGTACATTTGGTTCTATAAACTTAGAAGCTGCTAATAGTTTCATAGTAAAAGTTAATAATAATGAGGATTCTATAGCCGCTTATGCAAATGATAGAGTTGATCTATATCATAATAATCAGATTAAATTAACCACTACTGGTACAGGAGCTATTGTAACTGGAATTTTAACTGCAACTGACCTAGACATAGACGGTCATACAAACTTAGATAATGTAAGTGTTGCTGGTGTTTCTACCTTTGCAGGTAATGTTGTAATAGCAGATAGTATTGTTCATGATGGAGATCCAAATACAAAAATAAGATTCCCCACTGATGATAATATATCATTTGAAGCTGGTGCAACAGGTGAGGTAGCTCGATTTTTACCCACTAGTGCAGGATCTGGAGGACCAAGAATGGGATTGGGAACCAACAATCCCACTGGAATGCTTCACATATATGGATCTAACCCACCCTTTAGAATACAAAACTCAAACGATAGTGCAAACCTTCAGATGGGTATGTGGGATGCAGCCAATATTATGCTTCAGGCATCTAATAGGACATTTAAGTTTGCTACAGAAACAACTAATGATATAACTTTTTATACGGGTGGATTGTCAGGTTCATATGAAAGACTTCGTATCACAAGTGGTGGAACAGTTAACATTGGTGGAAATTATTCACATACAGGAAGTAAATTGCAAGTAACTGGCAATTCAACATTCACTGGTAATATAGATGCTAATGGAGATATAGATGTAGATGGACATACTAACTTAGACAATGTAAGCATCGCTGGTGTTACAACAGTCAGCAATAAAACACAAGTTAATTCTATAGGTATAGGCATTATACCTATCGATCATCATCATATTCATATTGAGAGTGCTAATCCAAGAGTGTTGATTAGAAGCACTGGAACAAACGCATCAAAAATATTATTTGGTGATAACAGTAGTAATGATCCTGGCGTAATTGAATATTCACATAGTGAAAATTCTATGAGGTTCAACACTGGAAATTTAGAAAGACTTCGCATCACAGGTGGTGGAGATCTATCTTTAAGGACAACTACACAAAATGCGTATTTGGGATTAACAGCAAATAGCACTGCTATTAATACAACATTGGGTTCTACTGCTGGCACAAATCCTAGAATGTATCTAAAAGGAGTTGGTAATGGTCAGTCAGATGCTGGAGATGTATTCATAGGTGCTGGAACAGGTGGAATTGTACATATTAGATCAGCAGAGTTGATGAAGTTTGAGGTGAATTCTGATAGTTCACTAATAGAAGGACTTCGCATCGACTCAAGTGGCCGAGTAATGATTGGTACGACTACGAGTGATCAAACATTCCGTGTTTACAATGGTAATGGTGATACGGGGTATAAAACTGCATTATTTGATTCTAATTCCACTCATGGAACAAGATTAGTTATTACAAATACTAATAATACCTCTGGTAGAGGACTAGGTATAATTGTTGGTGGACAATATGCTGGAACAGATAGAGCATCGTTTGGTTGGTTTAATAGCGATAACACTTATGTAAGTCCTAATTTGATGACGATCCAAGCAGATGGTAAAATTGGTATCGGAAGAAATGATCCTGTCAACTTTGTAGACATCGCTCGTGGTTCAGATGAAGAAAATATATTAATCGTAAGAGGTGCAGATAATACTACTGAATATGGTGCGATGGGTATTTATTCTGGAAATTGTGTGATTACTGGAGGAGGTGCTGGTAGCACGAACACTGGTATAATGTTTAGAACTGCTGCGAGTGGAAATGAAACAATCATAGACTTCTCATCACATCATCAGGTCATGTTGAACCTGCCACTGACGATACATANAACTTTGGNTCACTTACAAAGAGATGGGCAAACATATACACCGCTGACCTTAACTTATCGAATGAGGGATCTAAAAATGATGTAGACGGAACTTGGGGCCAGTATACGATACAAGAGGGTGAAGATAATCTATACCTAATAAATAAGCGTAATGGTAAAAAATATATGTTTGTATTAAAGGAGGTTTCATAATGGCTCTTCACGTTGGTGCTGGAAGCAGTGCAATACAAATACAAGCACCACTTGGTCAAGATCCCAGTAGTGGGGCAAGTGCAGGTGATTTGTACTATAATACGACTGACAATAATTATAAGTTTTATGATGGTACAAGGTGGAAAGTTATATCAAGTGAAACAGGATATGATGGTGGTGTAGGAAATGATCCACATTATGGTAATGTAAGTCTTCATTTAAAAGCATCAGAAGGTATTTTAGGTGATGTGAATAATTTTGAAAAAGGTTGTTGTGATTTATCAAGATGGGGACAGGTGGTTACTGAAGCACCAAGCGTTCAGATAGATACATCGAATACAAAGTTCCCAGATGGATGCTTTAAACTTGATAGCACTGATGGTACACAAAGATATATGCGAATAGATAATACCACGAATGAAGGCATAAAAATGAGAACTAATGCCTTTACATGGGAAGGTTGGTTTTATATTAGCAGTAGTAATTCAAACATAGATCTAAACTATAGATTATGGCAGGTTGGTGCTAACTCGACTGGTGGAATATTCTTTGGATATAATTCAAATAATTTATATTTTGGAAGAACTGATGAAGCATTCATGTCTCACGCAAGAAGTAATTACAATGACCAATGGGTTCACATTGCAATCGTCAGAGATAATAGTGGTGGAACACTTCGTTGGTTTAGGAATGGTGTTCAAGTTGCAACATATAGTGGAAGTGGCTGGAACTGGGATATGAATATTTCCGCTGACTTATATTTTGGACTTTATCCTGGTGCTTTATCATCAAGAAGAAATGGTATTCGTTTTGATGACTTCCGAATTACAGTAGGTGTTGCAAGATATACATCTAACTTTACTCCTCCTGGATTATTACCACAATATAAGCAAAATACAACTACACTTGGTACAAGATCAAATCCTGCTACCAACGCAGAGCAAATAAGAACCTCTGCAATTAATGCTGCTGATTTGACGGACGGAACTTACTATATTAAATCTGGTACGGATGTTATAAGAACATGGTGTGAATTTAATAGTATGGGTGGATGGATGGCCATTGCTTTCGGTGATGGTAGTAGTACACCAATACCACAAGATGCATCAGAAAGAGGAACTTTAGCACTNGGTGGTGGTTNTNGAGGAAGATTGTCAGATGCCACAATCAATAATATGACTTGGAATTATTGTTGGTTGGGAATGACAGACAATGATNCTGATGAGGTTCATAAACCATCTGCAGATGGTCGATGTACGATGGATCGACACCGACAATTATTTTCAACTCAAGGAACTAAATTCAATGTTGCATTTAATACCCAATATACTTCTTTCAATAGTGGATCAACTGATAATGGACGAAATTTAAATTGGTCTTATAAAGGTATAGGAGGTTCTGGTGGATCATATCTTACAGGATCTACAAGGCAACCATCAGGAAATATTATTAATAATAATGGTGTTACAGATCGTACTTTAGGTAACACAAACACATGGGGTATCGCACCTCATGAGGCTTCCGATGGTGGTGCATGGATACACTCTCAAAATGGTTCAAATGGTAATTTCAATGATGGATTTGGTTCTGATTATAATAATGTATCATGGCAGTCCCGATACTCATATTGGTTCGTTAAATAAAGGCAGTAAAAGATAATAATCCTAAACCATCATAGAAAAAACCGCACACTTGACACTTTGTAAAGTATGATATAATAAGAAAACATTAAAATTATAAATCATTATTTAACAAGACATATGAACTTTGCTGTTTACTCAAAGGAAGGTTGCCCATATTGTGACAAAATTAAACAAGTATTAGAGTTGACAAATCTTAGTTATGTGGTGTATAATTTAGGAGAGCACTTTGACCGAAAATCTTTTCAAGATGAATTTGGTCAAGGAACTACCTTTCCACAGGTGGTTGTTGATGGTAAAAAACTAGGAGGTTGTGTTGACACAATTGAATTCTTGCGAGAAAACCAAATCGCAAAATGAAGGTATAAATAAATCAACTGACCATATTGATCGTGGTTTTGAGCTTATTCTTACAGGAGGTAAAAAAAGAAAACCTAAATCATTTCGTCTTTACTTTGACAAAATGATATCTTTCTTTCATAAGAAAATAAACATTCATTTAGACTTTTACTTGGATGTAAAATAAAAACTTATCTCAGGAGAATTATGTTAGCAGTAAGTATTGTATTCGCATCATTTCTGTTTATATTGTTTCTGGTAGTAGGAGTAATAGGAGGATGGGTAGCAAGAGATTATATGATGAATTATCAAGAGGTTGAAAAAATTCACCCAGAGATGTATGATAGAAATGGTAATATAGTTCCTGACGAAATTGTAGCATTCCGATTTGAAAATTATGACAACAACGACGAAGAAGACGACTAAGACAGTCAAACCAAAAGCAACACCAATACCAAATTTACCTGTAAATCCATTCGTATTTGAGGTATTGGAAGCAGCATCGAAACAAAGGACTAAGGCAAGAAAGATTGAAGTTCTTCAAAAATATGCACATAATTCTATAATGGCTGTGCTTATATGGAATTTTGATGAAAGTGTAATTTCTCTTTTACCTGAAGGTGACGTGCCTTACGGTAATACTAGAGAGGATAATAGTGTTACTGGTACTTTATCAGACAAGATCAATGATGCAGTTGGTATGATGGCAGAGAGTGGTTCGACATCACTAGGTTCGCAAGATCAAGGGAAAGCATCTATACGAAAAGAGTTTACAAAGTTTTATAATTTTTTGAAGGGTGGTAACAGCGGTCTTTCGAGTCTTCGTAGAGAAACAATGTTTATTAATATTCTTGAAGGATTACATCCACTAGAAGCGGAAATACTTATCTTAACAAAAGATAAAAGATTAACTGATAAGTATAAAATTACTAAGGATGTGGTTTCTGCAGCATACCCACAGATAACTTGGGGAGGTCGTTCATGAGCACTGCAGCAGAGAAAGAAAAGAGAGAAACTTTCTGGACTAAGACAGAAAAAGAAACTTTAAAAGAAACATATGGCACAGAAATATTAGTGGAGAATGGTTCTTCTGCGGATGTAATGACAAAAGATGCTCCTACAGATGCATCTATCGTTACCTATACAGTTGATGGTAAAGAACATCAAGATTTAACTAGAGGTTCAAGAGTCAAACTGTTTGATATGTATTATGATAAGTTTACGAATGTAAAACGTATTGAGTATGGACAGGGTATGATTAAACCATCTCTCTGGGGATATAGTGGTGAGGCAGCACCCAAAAAGAAAAAGCGAAAGTAGTTTCAAAAATAGGCGAAAAAAAATCCCGCCAAAATTTTGACCTGTAGGGTTTTCTGTAACATAAACTACAAAAGTGCTTGACTATATACTATGAATGTGTTAATATAAACACATCGTTCATCTTATGGGCATTATACTTTACTTATCACTTCTTGCTAGTCACGAACCAGTCCATTGGACTATTAGATGTGAAGGATGGAAGGATTTGGCTTCTGAGGTTCGACAGGATCAATATCTTGATGAACAATCAAAGTCAGATTTGATAAACTACTTTAGTACTAAAGTGGAAGAAGAATGCGATTTTGAACCATAAGACGCAAGTAAGCCGACTCGGAACGGGTTCGTTCATCTCCTATGGGAGACGCAAAAGCCGACTGAAGGAACGGGAACACGGATCCCTCGCAAGAGGTAAAGGTGCAAATTCCAACTACTTTAGGAGAAACCAAATGGCACAAGTCACATACCGTGGTGTCGCATATGACACCGATAGGAACAAAGCAAAGCAGACTAACAAGGTCGATCTAACTTACCGTGGTGTAAGACAAGAAAAAGAACTTACAAGTCTTAAGTGATTGAAACATTAGAGATATGTGTAGCATCTGCTATCTTTCTCACAATCATAACTGCTGAAGTTCAGTTCCTATATGGAAAATAAAATAGGGAGGGTTGCATCCCTCCTTTTTTTATGCTATAGTGATTGAAACAATAATATTATGGACAGAGCAAAACTCAAACTAATGGTTCGTAACTTAGAATTATTGGTAGATGATATTAAGGCAGAGGTTTACTCTGATGTACAATCTTACGTCAGTCCACCTCCAACAATCTCTCAAGATTATGACGAAATATTAGAGGACGACGATGGCTACCCAGATTAGTAGAGCAAAAAGATTAATTAAAATGCTTGAAAGATTAATCAAAAAAGACTATCTATATACAGAGGAAGAAATTAAAACAATCAAGTCTCAACTCCGAACTGTAAAAGAAGAATTAGCTGCTGCAGAAGCAAAAACATCAAAAGGATTTAAATGAACGTATCATTAATTAGCGTATCTCCAGATGCAGAAAAGCATATGGCATATTGTGCTCGTGTAAGTAATCCTAATAATCAGGATAATGAAAATTACGCAGGTTTATTGAGATATTGTATAAAACATCAACATTGGTCAATTTTTGAACAAGCATTTATGACCTTAGAAATCAATACAACAAGAGGTCTCGCAGCACAAATATTAAGACATCGTTCTTTTACATTTCAAGAGTTTAGTCAAAGATATGCAGATACAAATTTATTGGACGTAAATATTCCGTTACCTGATTTAAGAAGACAGGACACAAAAAATCGTCAAAATAGCATTGATGATATACCAGAGAAGCAAACTAAGTTTTTACAAGATAGAATTAGACAATATTTTAATGAAGGAATGGATTTATATAATGAGTTACTAAGAGAAGGCATTGCAAAAGAGTGTGCTCGATTTGTGTTACCTCTTGCTACACCAACTCGCATTTATATGTCTGGAAGTGTTCGTTCGTGGGTACATTATATTGATCTACGTTCTGGACACGGGACACAAAAAGAACATATGGATATAGCAAACGCTTGTAAGACCATATTTACCGAACAGTTTCCTACTGTATCGGAGGCTTTGCAATGGGTCTAAATAACTATACTACTTAATAATATTATGGCAACATATCCTGTAGTTAATTCAAAAACTGGTGAACAAAAAGAAGTTGTGATGAGTGTCACAGAATGGGATCAGTGGAAAGAAGACAATCCTGATTGGTTGAGAGATTATTCTGATCCCTCAACTATGCCAGGTGTCGGTGAAGTTGGAGAATGGAAAGATAAGTTAAGGAAGACAAAACCAGGTTGGAATGATGTTTTGAGAAAAGCATCTAAATCACCAGGTTCTAGAGTAAAAACACTAAGTTAAATGCCAAGAAAAAAGAAAACTAATGGGGATCAACCCATAGGTATCGGTCTAACTACTAAACAAATGAAAAGGAAAAAACCGATTGGAAATACTTACCTTCTTGATATTGAACCCATAACCAATAATCAAAAAAGATTATTTGACTCATATGCTGAAGATAAGCATCTAGTTGCTTATGGTACAGCAGGTACAGGAAAAACATTTATTTCATTATACAATGCACTTGCTGATGTTTTAGATGAGTCCACACCATATGAAAAAATATATCTTGTAAGATCTTTAGTTTCAACTCGTGAGATAGGTTTTTTACCTGGTGATCACGAAGACAAAGCAGATATTTACCAAATACCATATAAAAATATGGTAAAATATATGTTTCAAATGCCAACTGATGCCGACTTTGAAATGTTATATGGTAATTTAAAAGCACAAGAAACAATAAAATTCTGGAGCACATCCTTCATAAGAGGTACAACTCTAGATAATGCAATAGTCATAGTTGATGAATTTCAAAACTTAAATTTTCACGAATTAGACTCAATTATTACTCGTGTTGGTGAAAATAGTCGTATTGTATTCTGTGGAGATGCAAGTCAAACTGATTTAGTCAAAACAAATGACAGGAATGGCATACACGACTTCCTCAACATATTGCGTAAAATGCCATCTTTTGATATAATAGAGTTTGGTATTGATGATATAGTTCGTTCTGGACTTGTCAAAGAATATATTATTGCAAAACTCGATACTGGTCTTTAATGTTTAATCATGTTGATATTGATCTTCCTAAATTAGAACGGGAAACAATCGATGGAGTTCGTTATTACTCTGTTCCCGATGAAGATGAATTAATCAAATTAGTTTCAATTACATCTGTTACTAGTCATTATAATAAAGAAATTTTTATTAACTGGCGAAAGAAAGTAGGTGATGAAGAAGCAAATCGTATTACCAAAGCAGCAACCACCCGTGGTACTGACTTTCATACACTTACAGAACATCATTTATTGAATGATGAGAAACTTCCAAAAGTTCCTCCAATATCTAATTTTCTGTTCAATGTAGCAAAGCAAAAAATTGGTAATATAAATAATATTTACGCTTTAGAGGGTTCTCTCTACAGTAGGCAACTAGGAATTGCTGGAACAGTCGATTGTATTGCGGAATACGAAGACGAGTTAGCGATAATAGATTTTAAGACTTCAAAAAAACCAAAACCCAGAGACTGGATTGAACATTACTTTGTCCAGTGTATGGCATACGGTTGTATGTTATATGAATTAACAGGTATATCTGTTAAAAAATTAGTAATTATTATGTCCTGTGAAAATGGAGAATGCATCGTCTATGAAGAATACAACAAAGCAAAGTATATCAAACTCCTCGGAGAATACATTAACAAATTTATTCAAGATAAACTGGAACTCTATGGAACCGAATAAAGAATTAGAACAGGCAATCGAGAATAAATTCTTGACACCTTCAAAATTTGCAATGGAAATCGAAAAGATTGTTGCAGCAGAAGAGGACTTCAATTATATTGATGCAATCTGCTACTATTGCGAAACTAACAATATTGAGGTAGAATCAGTATCGAAGTTAATATCCAAACCTTTAAAAGAAAGATTAAAATGGGATGCAACCCGTCTTAATTTTATGAAACCTACATCAAGAGCAAAACTGCCTTTATAATGAAAAAATCAGAATTAATTCATTGGAGATTGCAAGCGATGCTTCGTGAGCATTCTTTTCGTGACTTACAGTACTTAGGTGTCAGACCTGATAGTATTGGTATAGATCAACATTGGTATCGTATCGGAGAAGCAGAAGTTCCCGTTGATGCAATTACAGAATTAGATAGTGAAGAGGAATATAATGAAAGTGACTCCATTTGAAACCTATCAGTCATATCTATCAATGAAAAGTCATTTTACAAACCGTAAGTATGACTTTTTTAGGTATGGTGGTAAATCTCGTGCGACTATGGCATCTTTCAATAAAAGGAAAGATAAGTATTGGTTCGAGAAAACATCGAGAAAATACTCTGACGAACAGATAGTTGACTTTTTACTTGCTAACTTTGTGACCACAGATAATCCAAAAAACCTTTGGATAGGTGAGATTATTAACTCTGGTGAAAGAACATATGCAGATTGGATGAGAAGACAACAGAGTATTTCGTATCTTTTTAGAGAAGAATCTAGTAAATTACTTGAAGAAAATAAACTTGATAATTTGTTTGAATGTAAAAGTGGACACCCTATTATATTGAAAAGATTTCTAGGTGGGGATATCTCACTTGAAACTTTTGTTATCTATGATATAATATTTTCATTCTCAGAAAAGTTTGATGAGAAATTACTTGATCCCGTATGGGAGACGGTAAGTATGAAAATAAGGAAGTATAAACCTTTCCTAAATATTAATGTATTCAACTTTAAAAAAATACTACGGGAAATCGTATGAGTAAATTTTTTGACTCCGACATAGTTCGTGAAGAACTACAAGATATAAACGATTTGCAACTTTCTATTTACAAGAATGCAATGAAGTTTGGAACTTTTAGTCGTGAAGATAAAGTTGACCACATTGAAAAACTTACTGAATTATTAGAAAAACAAAAACTGATGTACACTCGCATTAGTTTATCTGATGATCCAGAAGCAGTTGATCTCAAGAAACATTTGCAAAAATCAGTTGAACTTATGGGTTTCCCAGAGGGAACTGATATGGCATTGTTATTCTCTGGTATGTCAAATACCATTGATAATATGAGAACACAACTTGACACTTGATTATTAATCTGTTATAATCCAATTATCTAAAATATCCAATTTATCCGAGGTATCCAAATGTCTTTTAAAGACCTAAAAAAACAGTCTAAACTTGGCTCACTTACTGCAAAGTTAGTAAAAGAAGTTGAGAAGATGAACAACACGGGCGGTAACACTGATGACCGTATCTGGAAGTTAGATGTAGACAAAAGCGGTAACGGTTATGCTGTTATCAGATTTCTACCTGCACCCGAAGGTGAAGATTTACCATTTGTAAAACTATATTCACACGCATTCCAAGGTCCTGGTGGATGGTTTATTGAGAACTCACTCACTACTCTTGGACAGAAAGATCCTGTTTCTGAGTATAATTCATTACTCTGGAACAATGGAACTGATGCTGGAAAAGAAACAGCAAGAAAACAGAAGCGTAAGTTAACTTATGTCTCTAACATCTACGTTGTGAAAGATCCTGCAAATCCTGAGAACGAAGGTAAAGTATTTCTATACAAGTATGGAAAGAAAATCTTCGATAAACTTACCGCAGCAATGCAACCTGAGTTTGAAGATGAGGAAGCAATCGATCCATTTGATTTCTGGCAAGGTGCTAACTTTAAGTTAAAAGCAAAGAATGTTGCAGGATACAGAAACTATGATAGTTCTGAATTTGCAGCACAAAGTCCTTTACTTGATGATGACGATGCGATGGAAGCACTCTGGAAGAAACAGTTCTCACTTGCTGAGATTGTTGCACCAGACCAGTTCAAGACATATGATGAGTTAAAAACTCGTCTAGATTATGTTCTTGGAAATAAGAAGTCCGCTGCACCACAGTTTGAGGAAGAGGACACAGATCGTGGAGAAGCAGAAGAGTTAGTAACTGCTGCTGTTTCAAAACCTGCTCCTGCAGTGACCGAAGATGAGGATGATGATGCATTATCCTACTTTGCAAAACTCGCAGAAGAATAATTATACGGGGGTCAAACGACCCCCTTTTTTTATGGATTAACTACGTTTGTATTTTCTGTTGTGATCAAACTACTTGTAATATAACTAGAACTCTTTTCATATCTGACTACATCTCTTAGGTCATTTACAAATGTATTGACATATGCAGAAGATAGCACATCTATTTCCCTTTTCGATTCATTTTTTATATACTCATATTCTAAGTTAGTAACTGCGTGAGCAATATTATCAACTTTAACAGTAAATTCGTCCTTATCATCAAGTTGTAAATTACCTGATTGTGATATTAATGTATATCTTAACTCTGGTGGGAATTTTGAAGATGATCCATCAATTTTAAAATCTTCATCAACAATTAAATTTGCAGGTAAAATTTGTCTGCCCATATGATCTTTTATTTCAAAAGTTTCATAATGATGTATATCAGTNAGTTTCTCCTCTGAACCATATTTGTCNAGAGCAATTTCATAAACTTCATAATCTTGTAAAGGCCATTCATTGTTTATATTTGTAATACCAGCAACTAATACAATCACATAATCTAATGATGCATCTCCATATAGAGATTCAGCGATTGTATCAGGTCTATCTCCATCACCTATTACAAACTTATTGAATAAAGTGACGTTATCTTTTAGGTAATCAAATAATTTGGATCTACGAAAAATATTTTTAATTACGACAAAATCAGTTGATGAATTTTTATGTAATAAAGGAGATTGATATGCAATATCTGGTAGTTCTCTAAAATATCCCATTAGAAACCAACTCCATCATTATCACTCATTCCTTCATAATCCTCAGAGTAGATAGGATTGAGTTCTTTAAATGTCATATTCATTCTGATATTGACAGGTGTTCCACCATCATAACTTGCATATGTACCTGCATTTGTATAATTCACATTTAATCCAGTCAAAGCACATAATTTAAAACTATTTAAAAATGGATGATCAGCACCTTTATGTAAATAACGAAGTGAAAAAACGTCAGGTGATTTAAGAAATATTCCAGTTCCCCCACCTTCAACACCAGTTTTTGGTGCCATTGTTTGTTTTAGATATCTTATAATTGTTTTAACTCTTATCGCTTCTTCAAAATTTCTGGGAGAAAATGTAACACTAAACGGAAAAGATCTTAAATTTACTCCTTTAAATAATAATTCTAAGTTTGAATTCAGTATTTGACCTGTTGATCTAGCGATTACACTACCAGGACTTACATTACCACCAAGAGCGTTTATTGCTTGACCACTAATACCTGCAAGAACCGCATTTTTCACGTTATCATCAACATTAGGTAAATCTATTCCCTTTTGTATTAAATTAGCAACATCTTGAAATGTTTCACCAGGTCGGGTCATTATTCTTTGAGCAGCAGCAAGACCTGCCAATTGGAAAATATTTAAACTATCTTCACCCCAAGTCACACTGTTAGCGTCATTTACCTCTTGTGGAATTGGTAATTCAATATAATATTTTGTATTTTTATCTGCTGTTTTTCGCATTCGAGTATTCGCTTCATTGAATTTGTATCTAACTCCAGTTGCAACGCTTCCTGTCTGACCTCTCTTACCCTCTTGACCAGCAATGGTAATTCCATTTCCTTTAAAACCTTCTGATTTGTCATAATAATTAATATCCGCAGTTAAACCCATACCTTCACCTGGTTTTGGTGGTGTATATTGGATACATTTAATTAATAATGTATCTCCAGTTTCTTCTGCTGCGTTTCTTTTTACAGGATAGCTAAGATAAAAAGGACTTTTTCTTACAGGTTTAGATTGTGTGCTAGATTGATTTGATTGTCCAACAGTTTCTGTGCTACCCATAAACTTTGGATCATTTGATTTTCTTATTGACTTATCGTGTCTTGTATCTCTATAAGCTCCACTTTCATTAAATTCTTTTTGTAATTGTCTATTAGCTTCTGGATCTGGTCGAAACGTTGCTAATTGACCTCTTTTCTTTGCGTGTGCAAGATGCTCACTTCTTGTTAAAGCTCCTCTTCTCTTTCGAGCGTTATATGACCTACGATTACTTGACATATCGACCTAATTTTTAACTATTTAGACGTATTTTGACAAAAGGCAAAGTTCTTAAGTCTCTGAGTTCCATTTCATCTACTTTATATAATCCACCAACTACCTCTGGAAATGTATATTGTCTCATTTCTCCCCAATGATAATTTAATCCACGAAAACCCCAAGAGAAAACATCAGTCACTGCAACAAGAGGATGTTCATCATATGCAATACCAGGTGTTTTTGGTTTATATACAAAAACATAGTAATTTCCAGCTTCAGGTACATTACTCCCTTCAGTTAATACACCAAGTATCTCCTGTGCTAAATCATCAGCACTTTCAGTACCGATGAAATTTTTCATCACTGGATCGAGTCTACTCATATTCCTAATTCTTTTTCTGTAACTACTTTAAACTCCCACTGACGATCAGCACAAAACTCTTTTGCCATTTTCCATTTCGCTTGATTTCTTGCATATTCATATGCTTCACGAATGTATCCTTTAGTTTGTCTTTTTGGTTTTTTTGGAGGTATAGTTTGTTTTGCAGGTTTAACTTCGATGACGTAATTTTTTATCTTACCATTCGTTTCTTTCACCTTCATATAAAAATCTGGGAAATATCTATGCACTCGATTATCAATAGGAGAACGATAGGGAATTGCTATTTCTTCACTTGCCCACTCTAAAATATTTTGATTTTTATCACAATACACCATAAACTTTCTTTCCCAAAGTGATCTATAAACTATATTAGTTGGATCACCTTTATACTTTCTGGGAAATGATGGATAGTATTTTCCCTTATAAGACATCTAAATAACTATACTATAGTTGTATTTAGAGTGCCAGCACCAAGACCAAAGAGAATATCAGATATATTACCTAAGTTGCAGAACGTAGCTCAGACCTCAAATTTCCTTGTAAAATTTGTATTACCAAATGGTGGATTGAAATCTCATATGAGAAGAAAAGGTTTGAATGATCGTTTTGTTATTGAAGATGCAGGATTGTTATGTTATAATGCAGTATTACCAGGTAGTGCACTCGCTGCTGTCAATACAGTCGGTGATTATCAAGGTATGGTCGAAAGATTTGCACATACTCGAAATTTTACTCAAGTAAATTTTGAATTTTATGTTGATAATGAATACAAATCTCTTAAATTTTTAGAGCATTGGATGGAATTTATCACAGGAAATAATTCACAAGATGTGTCATCAGATACTTATTACTTTCAGTTAAACTATCCTGACGATTATAAATCAAATGATACTCGTGTAATTAAATTTGAAAAAAATTACTCACAATTCCTAGAATATAGATTTGTAGGTTTATTTCCACTCAATTTAAACTCTACAAGAGTTCAATATGGAAATTCACAGATACTCAAAGCAACAGCTTCATTTAGTTATGATCGATACATTTGTGGTGAATCATCTTCATTAGCAAGAGATTTAGGTAGAGCATTTAATGATATAGGTTCTGCATTTGGAAATTCAAGTAGGGATGGAGCAGTCACTTATGGAGACAATGATAGATTAAATGAAATCATGAGAATGAGTAGTACAACTGGAGGTGTTTTGAATTCAGACGTTGCAAAATTAAACACATCTATGACAGGAAATGTAGAACAAGTATCATCTCTTGGTGGTACAGGTTTGGGAGTAGGCATTTATCCAAATTCATAACTTTAAAAACCACTATAAATAATGACACTGAAGTGCTTAGAATATTATGCCTTTACCAAAAATTGCAACCCCAACTTATGAGTTGGTGTTACCTTCGTCCAATCGAAAAATAAAATTTAGACCATTCCTTGTTAAAGAAGAAAAAGTTTTAATTCTTGCAATGGAATCCCAAGATACGACACAAATTGCTAATGCAGTTAAAGATGTCATATCAAATTGTATTCTTACAAGAGGGATTAAAGTTGACAAACTATCAACTTTTGATATTGAATATTTGTTCCTTAATATAAGAGGAAAATCTGTAGGTGAAGATATAGAGGTTATGGTAACTTGTCCAGATGATGGAAAAACACAAGTTCCAACATCAATTAATATTGACTCTATTAAAGTTCAAACAGATAAAAATCACTCTAAAGATATTAAATTGGATGGAAGTTATACTCTCAGAATGAAGTATCCTTCATTGAATGAATTTATAAAAAATAATTTTGCCACTGGTGAAATGAATGTTGATGATACTTTTGATTTGATATCGCAGTGTATTGAACAAGTTTATTCTGAAGAAGAGTCTTGGACTGCGGAGGATTGCACTAAGAAAGAGTTATCTCAATTTTTAGATCAATTAAACTCTAGTCAGTTTAAGGAAATTGAAAAATTCTTTGAGACAATGCCAAAATTATCTCATAAGGTGAAAGTAATCAACCCAAATACTAAGGTTGAAAGTGAAATTGTATTAGAGGGGCTACAGAATTTTTTCGGGTGAGTATGGCACACGAAGATCTTGAGTCATACTATAAATTGAATTTTGCCTTGATGCAACACCATAAATATAGCTTGACAGAGCTTGAAAATATGATGCCTTGGGAAAGAGAAATTTACGTTTCACTTTTACAGCAGTATGTTGAAGAAGAAAATTTAAAAGCACAACAAGAACAAAATGGATGAGGAACAAGGTTTAGCATCGCCACTTGCGGGTAGTATAAGAGGTATTAGAAGAAGTGTATCTTCTAGTGTCTTTACTGGTCGTAGTGTTCTTCCGCAACAACCAGATCCACAGACAACAAGTTTACTCACACAGAATTCACTTACATTAACAACAGTATCACAACAGTTAGAAAATATATCATTAAATTTAAGCACTCTTAATTTTTCATTATCAACTGTAAAAGACAATCTAGCGGTAAGCGACACTTTAGAGAGACAGAGAGAAGCAGCAAAAAGAAATAGAGAAAGAATACTTGCAGAGCAAGGATTAAGAGAGGGAAAGGAAAGTGATATTGAAAAGAAAATACAATTTGCATTGCAAACACCTGTTCGTCGTATCGCTGCTACAACTCAGGGTGTATTACAAAGATTGGTTGATTTCTTCTTAATATTAGCAGGTGGTTGGTTGACAAACACTTTAATCAATATGATCAATGCAAATGCTGATGGTAATATTGATTTACTGAAGAGTTTACAACGAAAACTTGCCACAGGACTGCTAGTTATTGGAGGAACTTTGACTGCAATAACGTTTGGACTTTCAAAGATATTGCAATTAACAGCATTGTTGGCATCTAGAGCAATTAGATTTGGATTTAATAATATTCTTAGAAGACCATTTGCCACAGTTATAAATTTACTTAGAACTAGATTAGGTAGAGTTTTTAGATTAGGTGTTGGTGCTGGTGGTGGTGGCATTGGTGCAACTATAGCATCTCTACCAGTTATTGGTGGTATATATCTTTTCATCAATGATCAATTTAAAAAACTAGCAGCACGTTTTGGAGGAAAACCAACAACTCAATTTGGAGTGCCAGGTGGACAAGTTGGACCTACACCCCCACCAGCTGCTGGAAGAATGGGAGGTTTCTTAGGACCGTTTAGAAAAATATTTGGTGGTGTAAGAAGTTCCCTTGCGTTTGGTACATTATTTGATATCTTTGTAAGTGGAGAAAATCCAATTGATGCTTTAAAAAATAATCTTGGTGGTGTTCTCATCGCAGCGATTGCAGCACCATTTATTGTAGCACTCGTCGCAAAATTAGGTTTACCTATATTAGCAGCAGGAGTAATAAAATTTATAGCTACCTCAATATTTTTTGGATTAGGTAAATCACTATTCAATCGTTTTAGGATATTTGGTGGTAAAAATCAACAAGTTCAAAAACAAGATAATGAGGAAGTTGATCTAGTTCAATCATCATCTGAAGTAGTATCATTTGGGGGTGAAAATGTAAGTAATGATAATACCTTAGTTGCACAAACGACAAACGTTGCCGATAATATTGTTCCTGTGAATAATAAAAAAGAAATGAATGTTGCAGAAAATATTTCAAATTTTGAAGAGGGTGGAACTACTATTGTAAATATTCCAACTGACGATAGTGCTCAGACAGAACCCACTCAATTAGCCTCTGCAGGAGGAGTTGAAAAACCAACATCATCAATTCCATTTATTGGTTTTAATAAAGATAATATTCATACACAATATGCTGTTACCACATTTGGAGCATTTGCCTGATGTCGATAAGAGCAAGAAGAGAATCATTATTAAAATCATCGATAAGTATCAAGTCGATGAGAGATTCTGTTGCTGCTTTTAATAAAGGATTGCAACTAGCGAAAAAGAATGCAGCTGAGATTGTTAAAAATACAAAAGAATCAAATATATTCAAAAGATCTTTAATTTCAAGAGACAATAATTTTTTTAGAAAAAGACAAGAAAACATTAGAAGAAAAGATCGTGAGGATGAAATAGAAGCAGTATCATTATCAGGTGCTGTAAAGAGAAGAGGAACTATACTTGCAAAAAGCACAAGAGGTTTCTTAGGTAGAATGTTGGATTTTGTTGGCATACTATTAATTGGATGGGCATTAATTAATCTACCAAAAATTATAAAGGCACTAAGAGGTCTGATTAACTTAATAAGAAAAGTAACGGGTATATTAGGTTCTTTCATTAATGCAATAAAGGATATTGTTGTCGGTATTGGGACAGTTATTTCTGATGCAATATCTAAATTACCATCTTTTGATTTTGAAAAAAATAAAAGAGGTATAGAAGAAAATTTAGAAAGAGCTTCAGGTGGTTTGACAAGATTAGATAAACAGTTAGTTCAATCTGGAAATGATTTCACTGATTTCGGTGATGAACTAGACCAGCAATATGAGCAAGAACTAAGAGACGCTGAAAATGAGGGATTGATTGAGGGAACACCCTCAACATCTGACGGTGTAAAAGGTGAAAATCAAAATGAAAAAGATACCGTAAAAGGATATCAGGAGCAAATTGGTTTTAATGTTGATAANATTTTAAAAGGACAAAAACAAGAAATACAGGAAGAAACAAAAGATCCTATTGATAATATAAAACCAAGAAAAACATCAACAGATAATGTAGGGGTTGATGAATCAAAACTAGATCCTGCTAAAATAGTAGAAGATGAATTAAAAAAAACAAACGTTAATGCAAAGGAAATTGCAGACAAAGAAGCTGATAATCAGATAAAAGGTAGATCAACAAACGAACCTGTAACAACTCCTTTGATTCAAACAATTACTAAAAAAGATCCAACTAAATTGACAGATGCCAAAAATCAATTAACAAACATCAAAAAAAATATAGAGAATGATTTTGTTGCACTCACAGGTGAAATGGAAAATATTAAAGTAGTAGAAAAAAATATAAAACCTGTTAAGAGAGAAAGATCAAAATCCGTAAGAAGAAATAAAAAGAGAAAGGGTGATACAATTTTTATAGTTGAAAAGAAAGTTCCTATGAATAATATGCAACCTATGATGGCAAATGCAGGAAGTAATCTAGGGTTAAATAATTTAGGGGAGTTTGATGATAATAAAACTCTTATGAAATTACAAAGTACATCCACATTTAAGTACACATAATGGCTGCAGTAGATAGTTCACTTTACGAAAAATTTATTATTGAGTCTGTAGATGGTTCAAAAACTGCCAACATAGCAGAAGGTGTTGTCAGTTTTAATTATAATGAAGATTTATATTCTCCCATGTTAACTGCAAAAGTTTTGGTAATAAACACTGGTAATACGATACAGGGTAAAGATGGAAAATTTGAGTCATTATATAATGGATTTCCCTTAAGAGGTGGTGAGAGAGTTGTGGTTAAAATATCTGGTAATTGTGGGACAAATAAAGGTCTTGATTTTTCTGATAAACCAAGTAAATATTTCTATGTCGGATCTATAACAAATGTATTAATAAAAGATGGTAAAGAAACGTTTACTTTAAATTTAGTCTCAAGAGAAGCAATCACGAATGAAACTGTAAGAGTTGGTAAAAGATTTCCTACATCACAAAAGATATCAGATAGTGTTGAGGATATATGCAAAAATTATTTAAGTTCTGATAAATTGTACGATAATGATGAGACTGAAAACCCATATGGTTTTATCGGCAATATGAAAAAACCTTTCACAATCTTAACTTGGTTGGCATCAAAATCAGTGCCATCAAAGGTTGCAAAGGGTGGATCTACAGCAGGTTATTTTTTCTTTGAAACTCAAAAAGGTTTTAGATACAAATCTGTGGATCAATTGATTGATCAAGATCCCTATGAGGAAACATATGTCTACACACCTGGAATAGTTGAATATAAAGGACCTAATAATGATTTTAAAATTTTAGAATACAGCACTGAAAAAAATCAAAATCTTCTTGACAATTTAGAGAGAGGTGCGTTTTGTAGTCATAGAAAATATATTAATCCTTTGACTTTTGAATACACACCGTCATCAAAATGTATATTTAAATTAGATGATTATTCAGGAAAAATGAAAAATTTAGGTGGTGATATTAATGTAACTTTACCAACTTTAAATGATAAAGATAGTCGAACACTCGCTTCTGTTCCTAGTAGATACATTACTGGATTTAAAGATATAGGCACTATTGAAAATGATGTTTCATTTAGTGAAAATGCAGATCCTACTTTCATACATTCACAAGCAATGATGAGATATAATACATTGTTTACTCAATTACTAGTAATGACTGTTCCTTTGAATACGAATTTAATCGCTGGTGATATTATCAAGTGTCAGTTCCCAAGAACTGATCAAGAAGAGAGAAAAGAAATTGATCGTAATCAAAGCGGACTATATATGATAAAGGAGTTAGTGCATTACTTTGATGCTTCAGGATCATATACAAAACTTAAATTAGTAAGAGATACATTTGGGGAGAGAGAAACATGATTGAAAATAATATTTTAAAAAGTAATTTTTTAGGAAGAGATGGTTTCAGATGGTGGGTTGGACAAGTCGCACCAGAGGAGGCACAAGGTAAACAAATAAATGGTTCTGGTTGGGGAAATCGATTGAAGGTTCGTATACTGGGATATCATCCTGATAATGATATCGAATTAACAAACGAACAACTGCCCTATGCACACGTATTACTTTCACCTGAATCTGGATCTGGAAGAGGTAATAAAGGAAAATCTATAAGGATATTACCAGGTGATAATGTATTTGGATTTTTTCTAGATGGAGATGATGCTCAACAACCAATTATTATGGGTGTCTTTGCAAATACAAAACAAGCATCTACAATAATGAGTGATAAGTACACTCAACCTTTTGTTCCATTTTCAGGATATACCAGTAAAATAAAGTCATCAGATTTTATGATTAAAAATGAGGTAAGTGATCAATCTGGTCAATACTCTCAAAAATCTGTAAGACACATAAGTCCTAAACAAGCAAAAAAACTTCAAGAGAAAACAAAAGAAATTGAAAGATCTGCAAGTGCTTCTTTAGGACAGGTTGTAAACTTTGCAGGTAATAATCAAAATACTCCAGTAAACAAAATAAAATCTGAGTTACAGAATGCTGTTTCAAATTTTGATGTAGCATCTGCAAAGGAGAAGTCTGGTATTTTAGATAATGTAGCAAGAAAAATATCTGGAATATCGACTGGAATTTCAGGAAGTATTCTTAATAAAACTTATGCAGAATTAGCACCTAAATTAAACACAGGATTACATGACTTATATAAAAAGACTTATGCTTTAGTGCTATTAGCTACACAAAATCCTGCTATAGCAAAAAAAGCAGGGACAGCAGCACAAACTGCAATGGTAGGACCAGTAAGAAATATACAGAATTTTTTACCTTGTGCAGCAAAAAATATAAGTGAAAATTTATTTGGATCTATTCGTAACATCTTGGGTAGTTTTTTAAATAATGTTAAAAACTTCACTGATTGCATTGGTGATCAGTTTGTTGGTGCGATATTTAATGATGTTATCAATAAAATTAATGGTCAACTGGGAGGTTTGATGAAGGGAGTTTCTAAAATATTTAATGGCAATTTAATAGGAATGCTTAGATCAACAGCAGAGGGTATTTTAGGTATGGCAAATGCTTTCGATTGTGATTTACCTGTTGCAAACTTAGCTGCAAAAACAAACCAATGGACAATAGGTAAAGGACCGAAAGATAACAATATGTTTAACCTTGATAAAGTTGCAGGAAGTATATTGGCAACTGCAAATGCAGCACAATCTCTACAAGAAGCAGCAGCAAGTCCAGGTGGAATATTAGGAAATCTTGGAGTTTTTGATTTTATGAGACCTGATGTAAGCACACCAGGTTTTGGTAGTCAATTAAGTGATTGCTATACTGGACCTCCATTAAATTGCTCTGGAATTCAGGTAAACATTTTTGGTGGAGGTGGAGAAGGTGCCACTGGTAAGGCAATTTTAGGTGCAATAGTTGGTGATACCTTTGCAGAACAAACTGGAAGTTTATTAGGTATACAAATGACAAATGGTGGTTCAGGATATACAACTCCTCCATTTGTTGAAGTTGTTGATAATTGTGATCAGGGTTTTGGTGCTGTTGCAAGGGCAGTCGTAGATTATGATCCTCAGTCACCAACATATCAACAAGTAGTAGATGTTTATGTTGTATCACCTGGTGAAAATTATCCTGTAATTGAGACAGATGATGATGGAGTTTATACAGTCGATCATGTAACTGTAGTTAATTCTGGTCAAGATTATACAAGTGGAGATACTATAACTGATGATAATGGAAATATTTACACATTTTTCCTTGATGATTCTGGTAGAATACTTAATGTCATTCCACCTGACCCAGAAAGAGTTGATGTTGAACCTGTCACAGAACAACCAGAATTAACTATAACTAGTTCAACTGGATTTGGTGCTATTCTATCAGCACAAATTCTACCAAGACCAGAATTCCAAGGAGAAATCAAACAAGTTATTGATTGCATCACTCCTCGTGATGGTATAGTTGGATTTGTTAATGGTGAGGCATACTATGGTCCTTTCCATGTTATGCCAAATGGTGTTAGAATGACAGGTGCTGAACATTCTGATGGTGATTTTATAATTTATGATACACCTCAAGCAAGTAGAACATCTACTGCAAGACCATCAACTTCAACAACTCAGACAACTCCGACTGTAACCTCACCCCCAATTTCGTATACTTCACCAACTCAGACAAATGTTTCCAACACCACTACACCAAGTCAAACTACAACAAGTTCTTCTACTCAAACTGGAACAACTGATACATCAAATCAACAAACGTCTGGACAGAGTGACCCTCCTAGTTCTAATAATAATTCTGGTAATAGTGGGTCTTCGGGATCAGGTGGGGGTTACTCAGGATACTGATAAATATTAATAAGATAGAAAAACTATGAGCACTCCAAACGCAGCAGAGAGAGGAAATTGGCAGAATAGAGAATATGAGTCTTTTGGACCTCATTTCAGGATTGATACTGGAAATCCGCAGAATGGATATAATGGAACAGTCGTTTATGATCTATTAGGTGATGGAAGTGGTGGTAATACTAGTGCGGTGGGTATGACACATGGAGGATTATATCATATTTACAATGATCAGTGTATAGAAATTGTTGGAGGTAGGAAAGTAGATGCTGGTGGAGTTTGTGTCAATATAATTGGATCAAGTGGAGATGTAACAATCACTGCAATGAGTAATGGTGATGTAAAAGTAACAGGTGCAAATATAATACTGGATGCAGATAAAAATGTTGAAATAAATGCTGGAGGAGATTTCAGAGTACGAGCAAGTAATTCAATCAATATGAGTTCTAACACTTGTTATATAAAAGCACCATATGGAAAGATAAGAGTGCGTGAAGTTGGTTGGATGGGAGGAGTGTTTGCTGGTACAAAAGTATCTGAGAGTGTCTGGGGTGCATAATGTCAGATATTTTCAAAGATGGTAGTGTTCCGTTTCCCGATTATGATAGGGAAGATACTGATAATTTTACAAGAAAGGTAGAGTTTACAGATGATGTATTCGTCTATGGAAATTTATATGCAAATGTAAAATCTGAAAATATAACATTTTCAGAGACAACAACTTTAGCAGATCTAAATGTTGAAAATATTTTTCTGACTGGTGGAATAGTTGGTTCGTCTGGAATATTTGATTGCTTAACAGCAAAAAATAAATTTGATGTTGGTCTCGCTGGAACTGTTTTTACTGCAATATCTGAAGCAGATGGTTGTGGATCACAGTCAACTGCAGGTCGTGTTGGTATAGGAAGCACACAACCTGATGGTAGATTTCAGGTAGGTGTTGGTGGAGAAACACTTGATCCAAAATTCCCTATCGATCCATTTCAATCAGTTTTTATTATCACAGATGATGCTAAAACTGGTATTGGAACAACATTACCTGATCAGAAATTTCAGATAGGTGTTGGTACTGATGCACTTTCTTTTTCTGGAGTAGGGACTTTAGGAATAGGAACAACAAATCCTGGTAATTTTACAGGATTTAATAATAATGAATCTGTATATGGTAGGTTAAGAGCAGATTTTGATGGAAGTATAAGAGTTGCAAGAAATATCTATGACTCTGCAGGATCAGTCGGTGCAAATGCAAACTTTCTTAGTCGAGATAGTGATGGTATACGTTGGGTTTCATTTACACCTGTTGAAACTGAAGGTGTATTTTTACAAGATGAAGGAACCTTTGTACCCACAGTAGGTGCTGCTCAGTCATTTACTGTTCTAAATTTTGTTCAAAGAAATAGTGATGGTCGAGGAACAGATACTTTAATACCAACTGCACAAGATCCAACTTCAGTTACTGGTGTCGCAACAATTTTCACTCAAGACTTGTGGGGTCATCAAGGAACTGGTATAGGTGCAGCGATTTACAGACAGTCGAGGGTAGGTATAAATCAAGCAAATCCACTATATCAGTTAGATGTTAATGGTGATCTTCATGTTTCTGCTAGTGTGCAATTTGATGCAACCTTAGATGTCAATGGATCAGTTCAATTTAATAATACATTAGATGTTGATGGTATTACAAATATTAATTCAACTAATCAGAGTTCAGATATTAGTAGTGGAGCATTAATTGTAGATGGTGGAGTTGGTATTGAAAAAAATCTTAATGTTGGTGGTGACACGAAAATAATTGGAAGATTAGATGTAGATGACACTGATGAATCAACAAGCATTTCCTCTGGTGCTGCTGTAATTGATGGTGGTTTAGGTGTTGCTAAAAATTTAAATATTGGTGGTAATGGTGTAATCGCAGGTAGATTAGATGTTGATAATACTCAACAATCTACTAATGTATCTTCAGGTGCATTAGTTGTTGATGGTGGACTAGGTGTAGCTAAGAATATAAATTCAGGTGGTTCAGGAACTTTTGCAGGTAGATTAGATGTTGATGATCAAACAGACTCAACAAGCACTGGAACTGGTTCAGTTGTGATTGATGGTGGTGTTGGTATTGCTAAAAATTTAAACGTAGGTCAGAATGTTAAAGTGTCTGGTAATCTAGAATTAGATGCTCAACTCACTGATTTCTTTAACAATCAGGGTGTTGGTATTTGTAAAACAGATTATCGTTTATCATCATTTAATGTTTCAGGTGTTGGTGTTGGAGTATCTTGGAGACCATCAGGTGTACAAACAAAGAGAACATTATATGTGACTAAGAATGGTTGTGATACGAATAGTGGTCTATTAGAAGGAGATGCAAAGTATACTATAGCTGCAGCTGCTGCGATTGCACAAGAGGGTGATACAATCAAGGTAAGATCAGGAGTTTATATTGAAAATAATCCAATAGGATTAAGAACTGATGTAGCAATCACAGGTGAAGATTTAAGATTAGTAACAATTGTTCCTAACAATACTAATAAAGATGTATTTCATGTAAGAAGAGGATGTTTAATAGAAAACTTAAGTTTCGCTGGTGCAACCATCACAACTAATCATCCTCGTTGTGGTGCAGTCGCATTTCCACCAACACAAGCAAGTGTAAATTCTGGTTTAGATTTTCAGGCAGTTTCAGGATTTACACCATTAGGTCCTGCAAACGAAGGTGCTGCTGGTAGATGGAGATCACCATATGTAAGAAACTGTACAAACTTTATGACTGGAAGTATCGGTATGAAAATAAATGGTGATCATGCAAACGCTGCTTTTACAGGAACAAATGATGGTGGTCAAGATTTAAAGTCAATGGTTTGCGACTCATTTACACAATATAATGAAGCAGGTATTGGTGTGTCAATATCAAATAATGGATATGCACAATTAGTTTCTATATTTACAATTGGATGTGAAATCGGTATTGGTGTATCATCAGGTGGACAGTGTGATCTTACAAACTCAAATAGTTCATTTGGTATTAAAGGTTTAGTTGCAGATGGTTTTGGTGATATTGAATTTACAGGAATAACAACAAATGGTGCGACTGAAGCTCAAGTGGATGCTATAGTAACAGCAAATACAAAAGATACTAATAATCAGATAAGAATACCTTTTGATGGGCAGGGAGTATTTTTTGAACTTAATATGAATGATTATCCAGATACAATTTCAACTGATACAGTTACTGCACCATTACAAGTAATTAGATCATTAGAGGTTATTGATGGTGGTAATGATGGTGATTATTCTATAGGTTCTCCTCCAATTATTACTTTGAACGAAGGTCCTCTAGGTCCAGAGTCAATACTTCCCGAATTTTCTCCAAATGTAAGTGCTGCTGGAACAATTACATCCGTTGATGTTTTAAATAGTGGTCGTAATTTCTTACCCACTCAAAATCTCTCAGCAGTTGTTTCAAGTGGCAGTGCAACATTCAGAGTTAATACAGATCCAATTTTATTCACTGTAAGTGAGGCAACTGATTCATCAGATGTTACTGGCATATCAACAGTTACATTTAATGAATTTATACCATATGCTGTATTTAATAATACACCTGTTAAGTTTGTTAGATTAAGTCGTATAATCACCAGTTCACATTCATTTGAATACATCGGTGCTGGTACAGACATAAATACATCGAACCCATTCCAAGGTGGAAAACCGATACCAGAGAATGAAGTAATCGCTATAAATGGTGGTCAGATACCATTTACAAGTACCGATCAAAAAGGTAATTTTAGAATTGGTGATGGATTGACAATCGATCAAACTACTTCTACAATTCGAGGTCGAGACTTCAACAGGGCAATCCAAGCACAACTTACACCACTGATATTAGCATTGAGATAATATGGCAATCGCACCAGTCAATAAATTTGTATCTATTGCAGTTCCTGTTTCACCAGGTCTGCAAAAGTTGTATGAGGTTCCAACTGGTACTTCTGCATTATTATTGTATACACAGGTTTCAAATGTAGGTATTGGTGTTACCTACCCGACTGTAACTTTTACGCAAAAAAGGACTTCAAGAAGCACAGGTAACACAAGAGATATTCGTGTAGTAAAAGATGCAGAGATACCACCTAATGATGCAGTAATACTTGTTGATGGTAGATTAGTATTAGAAAAAACTCCTTTGATTTTAGATCAACTCTATATTCAGGGAACACAACAAGGTGTTGGAATTATAACAAATGTTCTTTATGATGAGCCATCTGGTATTGCTACAATATTCACAAAGACAAATCATAATTTTAGTGCTAATGATCCAATTACTTTAGCAGGTATTGCATTCACTTGTTCAAGTAACGCTGGTATTACAACAACTATATTCCCAGATCCTCAACAGTCATATACAGTCGATACAGTCGTTGGTGTAAAAGAATTTTCAGCGGTGGTGGGAAGTAGTAAAGGATATAAACATTTTTATCAGTCAGCTATACATTATTTTGAAAGAGCGAGAGATAATGCGATCACGGTGGTCAACAGTCAAGATGGTAATCCATCCAATGGAACAAAATTTAATGTTGTGAATGCAGTATATAATGGTGGTCCTGGTGTCAAGACAATACATGGAGAGACTGGATTAAATGCAGGTGAGATTGTTTTAACTTTAGATCGTGCACATAATTTACAGGCAAACGATACTATATCAATTGCAGATAATTCATTAATATTTACTTGTACAATGGATAATCGTGCTACAGAGCATCCATATCCAAGATCAACAGATCCAGCATCAACAAATACTTCAGATTTAAGTAATGGAGTTTTACCCGTTACAATAAGATCAACCACTAAAATTTTAGTTCAGGTCGGACCAAGTAATTCAGGCGGTTTCTTTGCACCTCTTGAAATGGAGTTGATCGCAAGTATTCTAGAAAATAGCACTGCCTAATATGCCAAAGTATCTAAGTGGTAGAGCCAAAAGAGTACCGCAAGATCAGTTATCTGAAGACAGGTATCAGTATCTAGGATTAGAACAGGCAGAACCAAATTTATCAGACCCATTAGTATCTCCATCAGTACCATCAGGTGCTCAATATCAACTGGTTGCAGTTCCAGCATATCCTGGTAAAAGATATTGGGTTCCAGTTGGTGGTGGTCTAGTACCAGGTGCTATCACTATATTTGATGAAGATAGTCCTGTATCATCATCAAGTAGTATTACTCAATTAAATTTCGTAGGAGCTGCTGTCACTGCAAATGTAAGTGTTCAAAGTCCTTCAGGACATCCTGGTATCGCTGCCACTGTTACAGTTATTCCTGTTTCAGTTACTGAAACTCCACCTAATTATCCAACACCTAATGAAGGTGAATTGTGGTGGGAAAGTGATACAGGTGATTTATACATTTATTATAATGATGGTGATTCAGCACAATGGGTTCAAACAAATGCTGGTGGTCGAGGATTAACTGGAGATAAAGGTCAAAAAGGTGAGGTAGGTCAAACAGGTTTAACAGGAAGTGTTGGTGCAAAGGGTGATAAGGGTGAGAAAGGACAACAAGGTGATGTTGAAGCACAGGGTAACAAAGGACAAAAAGGAGAGATAGGTGCTGGTCAAAAAGGTCAAAAGGGTGAAGCAGGTGCAGATGGAACCGATGGTAACAAGGGACAAAAAGGAGAAGATAATTCTACAAAAGGACAGAAAGGTGAACTTGGTGTTGGTCAAAAAGGTCAAAAGGGAGAAAAAGGAACAAGCGGTGGTGGAGCAACTGTTACCATATCTGATAATGCACCAGGCAGTCCCTCTGCAGGTGATATGTGGTGGGATAGTGATGACTTTGATCTACATGTTTATTATGGTGATGGTGATTCTAATCAATGGGTTTCAATTACATCTAATGCTGCTTTAAAAGGTCAGAAGGGTGAAAAAGGAGAAAAAGGTGAGAAAGGTCAAAAAGGTGAAAAAGGTGAGAAAGGTCAAAAAGGTGAAGTAGGATTATCTGGTAATGCAGGTGGTAAAGGTGATAAGGGTCAAAAGGGAGATCAAGGTGATAAGGGTCAAAAAGGAGAAGGTGATAAGGGTCAAAAGGGTGAGGATAATTCCACCAAAGGACAAAAAGGTGAGAAAGGTGAAAAAGGTGAAAAAGGACAAAAAGGTGTTGATGGGAATAGTGTAAAAGGAACAAAAGGTGATAAGGGAGATAAAGGACAAAAAGGAGAAGATAATTCAACAAAAGGACAAAAGGGTGAGGTAGGAACCACAACTAAAGGTCAGAAAGGTGAAGTAGGTGCTGATAATTCCACAAAGGGTGATAAAGGACAGAAAGGTGAAGTAGGTGCACCTGGTGCTGATAATTCCACAAAGGGTGATAAAGGACAGAAAGGTGAAGATAATTCAACAAAAGGTCAAAAAGGAGAACTAGGTAATATAACAGCAGCAATACCATCGGGTGGTATTATAATATGGTCTGGTGCATCAAATGCAATACCATCAGGTTGGTACTTATGTAATGGTTCTAATGGAACACCAGATTTAAGAAATCGTTTTATTGTTGGTGCTGGTAGTGGTTATAGTGTTGATAATACAGGTGGTAGTGCAGATGCAACTTTAGTTTCTCATAGTCATACAGTTGACAACCATACACACTCATTCAGTAGTTCTCATACTCACGGATTCACCACGGGTGGTGGAGGTTCTCACTCTCATAATTTATTATATAATCATGGTGCTTTTGGTGGGACATCAGGTGCTGTTACTCCTAGAAGTGGAAATACCCCAGTCACACCTGGTATTTCAGGAAGAATATCAACTGAAAGTAACCACACACACTCTGGTACAACAAATGCAGGAACTGCAAGTGGAACTAGTGGAGGAGCAACACCAGGCACTAATTCACAAGGATCATCTGCAACTAACGCAAACCTACCACCATACTATGCTCTTTGTTATATTATGAAGTCTTAAATAAATAGGTAAAAAGATTATGGCAACAACAATTCAAGGTGGAGACACAACTATTTGTTATGGTTCTTTGAGAATATCTACTGATGAAAATAATTCTATAGACAGTACACAAGGAGATTGGACATTCGTAGAGGGTGCTGATAACTTATATGTTGTAAATAACAAAAATAATAAAAAATATAAGATTAATTTAGAAGAAGTTTCCTGATGGCAGCAAATTTTCCTAACAGTCCTAACACGAATGACACCTTTACATCTAATGGTGTAACATTTAAGTGGGATGGTAGTGCTTGGAAACAACCAGCGTCACCAGGTGTTAAAGGAACAAAGGGTGATAAAGGAGAGAAAGGAGAAAAAGGACAAAAGGGGGACAAAGGAGAGAAAGGACAAAAAGGAGAGGTAGGGTTATCTGGTAATGCAGGTGGTAAGGGTCAGAAAGGAGAAAAGGGTGAAAAGGGAGAAAAGGGTCAAAAAGGAGACAAGGGAGAAAAGGGGCAAAAAGGAGAAAAAGGACAAAAAGGTGAGGACAATTCCACCAAAGGACAAAAGGGAGAGAAAGGAGAAAAAGGTCAGAAAGGGCAAGATGGAAATGACGCAACTGGAACTAAAGGTCAGAAGGGTGAAGTAGGACAAAAAGGTCAGAAAGGTGAAGATAATTCCACAAAGGGTCAGAAAGGTGAAGATAATTCTACCAAAGGAGAAAAAGGGCAGAAAGGTCAAACAGGTGCAGACAATTCTACAAAGGGTCAAAAAGGTCAGAAAGGTGAAATAGGTCCTCAAGGTACTGGTGGTACTGGTGGTTCAAAGGGTGATAAAGGTCAAAAAGGAGAAGTAGGTGCTCAAGGAAACCAAGGTACTGGTGGATCTGCTGGTGTGAAAGGTGAGAAAGGTCAAAAAGGAGAAGATAATTCTACGAAAGGTCAGAAAGGTGAAATTGGGGTTACTGGTTCAACTGGTATTCCATCAGGATTTATAGGAATATGGTCTGGTGCTGCAAATGCAATTCCTTCTGGTTGGTACTTATGTAATGGTTCTAATGGAACACCCGATTTAAGAGATAGATTTGTAGTTGGTGCGGGTAGTGGATATTCAGTTGGTAATACTGGTGGTGCAAATACTGTAACTCTATCAATAAATGAGATGCCAGCACACGATCATGATACTGATTTAGATGGATATAAAGTTTTTGCAACAGGTCCTAATGCAATGGGATTTATTGGATATGGTGGTCCTGGTGGATATCCTGGTGGATATGTAAATATGCAAAATACAGGTGGAGGACAAGCACACGAAAACAGACCACCATATTATGCACTTTGTTACATCATGAAATCTTAATATATAAATTATGGCAGCGTTCGATTTTCCAAATAGTCCTAATACAAATGATAAGTATACCGCAAATGGTATGACATTCATTTGGAATGGTTCGGTGTGGAAAAAAGATGCATCTGCAGGTACGAAGGGAGAGAAGGGACAAAAAGGTGATAAGGGTGAAAAAGGTGAGAAAGGAGAGAAGGGACAAAAAGGTGAAAAAGGTCAAAAGGGAGAGAAAGGACAAAAAGGTGAGGACAATTCCACCAAAGGACAAAAGGGAGAGAAAGGAGAAAAAGGTCAAAAGGGAGAAGTTGGTGTTTCAGGTGGTCAAGGTACAAAAGGTCAGAAAGGAGAAAAGGGACAAAAGGGTGAAATAGGTGTAGGTATAAAAGGTCAAAAAGGAGAGGATAATTCAACCAAAGGACAGAAGGGTGAAGATAATTCCACTAAGGGTGAGAAGGGTCAAAAGGGACAAGATGGTCAAGATGGTGATGATTACGAATTTCCATCTGGAACTAGAATGTTATTTCAACAAACATCAGCACCAACTGGTTGGACAAAAGTAACATCTGGAGTAAATAACCGTGCTCTTAGACTTGTATCAGGATCTGTTGGATCTGGTGGTAGTAATACATTTACAGGAGTTTTAAATAGCACAGTAACCACTAGTGGTGGTTCAGTTGCTAACCACACATTAACTACATCACAAATACCAAGTCACTATCACTTTGCGTTTAGATCAGGAAATCATGGTCAGTTACGTAATGGTTCTAATATGAGTTCTAATAATTATCCAGGTAGTGGTTCTGGTGCAGGTAATTTATATGAATCTTATAATATTTCTGCCTCTGGTTCTGNANCAAACGTTGGTAGAACATCATCTGTCGGTAGCAGTAGTGGTCACAACCACGGATTTACAAATCCTAACTTTAACTTGAATGTTTTGTATACAGATGTTATAATAGCTCAGAAGAATTAATTATGAAACTTGAACAGGGAAAATTTTGCCCACTAATAGGTGAGGATTGTCTTGGATTAAAATGTTCTTGGTTTACTCAAATCAGAGGAACTCATCCTCAAACAGGGGAACCAGTTGATGAATGGGGGTGTGCAGTTAATTGGATACCAACATTATTAATTGAAAATTCACAACAACAAATGCAAACAGGTGCTGCTGTGGAATCATTTAGAAACGAAACTTTGAATAGGATATCACAAACTATTAGTATGAAAACAATCGAAGAACCAATTAATAAATTGGAAGGGGACACAGAACTTTAATTTTTATTATGTTTGAACCAACAGTTAATACACCTGAAGTCTTTTTAAATGAAGATTTTATAGGAGTATGGGATAATGTTATATTAGATGATTTTAACAATCTTATTATTAAGACATTAGACGAATCAACTCAAATTGTTCCGAGAAGCAATACAAGTGTAAAGGATGCTCAATTAGACATTGCAGCATTTAACCCTATGATATCAAATCATATAATGTGTGCAGTAAGAGCCTGTTGTGAACAATATTTTAATTGGTATCCATTTCTAAAAAATTTTCATTTTCATAGTACCACTTGTTTATTACAAAAAACANANCCAACAGAGGGATANCATGATTGGCACTCAGAGTCAAATAATATTGCGTGTGCTAATCGAACATTAGTTTGGTCGGTATATTTTAATGATCTGGATGATAGTGGTGAAACAGAATTTTTATATCAAAAAAAGAAGATAAAACCAAAAGCAGGTAGAGTAATAATTTTTCCTGGTTCTTTTACTCACCTTCATAGAGGAAATCCACCATATAAATCAAAATATATTGCAACTGGATGGTTGGCTAGTAATGATCAAACAAATATCTTTCTATAGTATAAATATCTAGAAACAACATATAAATTATGGATATTGATTATTCTTTAATAAAACAAAATTTTGGAACTGATTATGTTGGTGCTCTCCGACATATGAGAGATATTTTATTGAGAGAGAGTGATTGGACACAATTTACAGATTCTCCTTTGACAGACTCAAAAAAAACCGAGTGGAAAACGTATCGTCAGTCATTAAGAGATTTACCTGCAACTGAATCTGATCCCGAAAATCCAACTTGGCCTACTAAACCATCTTAATATGGCAGTAAATTTTCCTAATAGTCCTAGCAGTGGTGACGTGCATTCTGATGGAGGTGCCTCTTGGAGATACAATGGATATGCTTGGGCACGTATCCCAGATCCTGGTGCAAAGGGAGAACCTGGATCAAAAGGACAGAAAGGAGAAGTTGGATTAACAGGGTCAACAGGTCAAAAAGGTGAAAAAGGACAAAAAGGTGATGTTGAAGCACAAGGTAATAAAGGTCAGAAAGGAGACGCAGGTCCACAAGGTAATGATGGTGCTGCAGGTGATAAAGGTCAAAAGGGTGAAATAGGCACAAAAGGAGATGAAGGTCAGAAAGGTTCAAAAGGTGATACTGGTGTTGGTTCAAAAGGTGATAAAGGAGCAGGATCTTCTGTTAGTATTGGTATAAGTCCACCAACATCACCTACTCCAGTTCAAGGAGATATGTGGTGGGATAGTGACGACTCAGATTTACATGTATATTATAATGATGGCAATAGTGCTCAATGGGTTTCTGTAACATCAGCTGCTGCTTTAAAAGGTGAGAAGGGTGATAAAGGTCAGAAGGGTGAGAAAGGACAAAAAGGGGAAAAGGGAGAGAAAGGTCAAAAGGGTGAGAAAGGTGAAAAGGGTCAAAANGGTCAAAAAGGTGAAGTTGGTGAAAAGGGTCAGAAAGGAGAAGTTGGAGTATCTGGCGGTGCTGGTTCTAAAGGTCAAAAGGGTGAGAAGGGTCAAAAAGGTGAAGTTGGTGTTGGAGCAAAAGGTCAGAAAGGTGAATTAAATGATAAAGGTCAAAAGGGAGAAGTTGGTAGTACAGGAGCTGTTGGTATCCCTGTTGGCACGATTACAATGTATGGAAGTAGTAGTGCACCTTCAGGTTGGCAATTATGCAATGGTGCATCAGCATCTACATCTGCATTACAAGCAGTGGTTGGATCAAATGTTCCTGATTTAAGAAATAGATTCATTGTTGCTGCTGGTAATGATTATAGTCAAGGCAACACTGGTGGTCAAGATAGTGTGAGTTTAACAACTGCACAAATGCCCTCTCACAGTCACGATGCAAGTGCTACATCAAATACATCTGGTTTAAGTATAAATGATCCTGGACACAGACACACATCAAGAGGTCATGGAACTGATGATGATAGTGGTCAATATCTTACAGGAAGTGGAAACTCAGGTTCATCAAATAATGCCATTGAGGATGCTACAACAGGAATTACATTATCTGGTAATGTTTCAACAAACGTATCGATAGATAATGAGGGTAGTGGACAATCAATTGAGAATAGACCCCGATACTACGCATTGACATTTATAATTAAAACATAATGTTTAAAGAATTGATATGGGTTAAAAGGAACTCATTATCTGAATTATTCTGTAAAGGAATGATAAAAAAATTTGAAGTTGATCCATATCGAACTGAAGGAAAGGTAGATCAAAATAATCCTAGAGTGGATACATCACTCAAAATCACGATGGATATGGGAGTGACCACTAATATTGCTTGGCAAGAAGAGGATAAAATTTTATTTGAAGCATTAGAGACATCCCTTGATGAATATGAAATGCATTTAGAAAATATTTCAAAAGAAAATTGTAATAAAAATATATTGCATCCTGCTCATTACTATGATAAAAAAGATACTGGATATAAAATACAAAAATATGAACCAGATGGTTATTATCATTGGCATCATGATTGGTGCATGCATAATGGATGGACACGAATTTTCACATATATTTGGTATTTAAATACAATTGAAGAAAAGGATGGTGGGTGGACTGAATTTATTGATGGTACAAAAATTCAACCTGAACGTGGTAGTATTCTATTTTTTCCAGCAACTTGGACATATGTTCATCGTGGATATACTACAAAAGTACCAAAGTATATTGTGAATGGTTGGATTTATGGAAAACCTCCTAATTGACATTTTTCATACATATGCTATAATAGTAAGAAAATGTTTCTATGGATGAGTTCATTTACGAGGTTGAAGTAGACATTTGTGCTAGAACCTTCAAATTAAAAAGTGACAAAGGTGATCACAAAATAGTAGCGTGTGAAAACATTGATGAATTTATGAGAGTTCTAGAAGTTTGTGATCAAATGCTTGAACCTTGCATGGTTGTTTACAAAGAATTAGCATTGACCACTGATAAATAAAACATTCAGTATTTTATTATGAAGTATAAGATATCTACTAAGTGCTGCTGGTTTCGTGGTGGTAGTATGATAGTCAAGATGTACTTTATCAATGGTATGCCATTCACTTTTGATGAANTACCTGANGGACATCTAAGAGATGCAGATTTAATAAAGGAAGCNGATGAGTCACGAACATTTGATGATGCAGATATGTACCAATATTATTCTTATCTAGTTGAAGAAGAATTACATCCTTGTTTGTTCTATGTGGACTTGGAAAACCCAGAGGAATTACCAGACGACATCGATATTCATATCGATTGGGAGGATGAACAAGCTAAATAGACCTAGTATGCATGGTCTAATCGATCACATTTTATTGTAGTATAAAAAGATGCCTCTTAATAAGTTAGAGAATTTTATAAAGAATACAGAGGGTCGTATCCTTTATGTAAATCCAAATGATCTTGATTCAACAGACGCAATTGATAATCAAGGTAATTCATTAACAAAACCCTTCAAAACTATTCAGAGAGCACTGATAGAATCTGCTAGATTTTCGTATGTAGCAGGTAATGACAATGATTTAGTAGAAAGAACAACAATATTACTTTTTCCAGGCAATCACATTGTAGATAATAGACCAGGTTTTGCGATAAAAGATGAGAGTGGAGTTGCTAAATCAGTAAGTCCAAGTGGATCTGTTGAAGGTGCATTAAATACATTTACTTTAACTTTAAATTCTAATTTTGATTTAACACAGGAAGATAATATACTCTATAAATTCAATAGTGTGAATGGAGGTGTAGTTGTACCAAGAGGTACGTCTATTGTTGGTTTAGATTTAAGGAAAACAAAAATAAGACCATTATATGTTCCAAATCCAACTGATAATAATGTTCTTCAATCTGCAATTTTTAGAATAACAGGTGCTTGCTATTTTTGGCAGTTTACTTTTTTTGATGCAGATGAATCTGGTGTTGTTTATACAGATCCAACAGACTTCAGCACAAATAATCAATCTAAACCAACTTTTTCACATCATAAACTAACTTGTTTTGAATATGCAGATGGTGTTACTAAATTGCCACAATTCAGTGATCTAACTGATCTTGACATTTATTATAGTAAATTATCTAATGCTTATAATGAAGCTGCAGCGAGAAGAGCAATAACTCAAAAATATCCAGTTGCACCAAAGGGATTTGCACCTCAAAGACCTGAATTTGAAATTGTCGGAGCATTTGCAACAGATCCATTAAAAATATCTAAAATTGAGTCTGGAAGTGGTGATGTACCAGGTCAGGTTGTTACAGTTACAACTAACATTAATCATAATTTGACAGGTGGAACACCAATAAAAATTCGTGGTATTAATGTATCAGATTACAATATATCTACAAAAGTATCAAATGTTATAGACGATACACGATTCCAATATTCATTACCATTTGTCAGACCAAACCTACCAGCGGGTGAAGCAGGTGGATTAAGTTCATCAAATGGACAAGTTTTAGTTGAAACTGATACTGTTTCTGGAGCATCACCTTACATCTTCAATACTTCTTTAAGATCAGTTTTTGGTATGCAGGGNATGCATGCTGATGGTAAGAAAGCAACTGGTTTTAGATCAATGGTNGTGGCACAGTTNACNGCTGTATCACTTCAAAAAGATGACCGAGCATTTGTAAAATATAATCCATCNAATAGAAGTTATAGTGGTATNGTNTTTTCAAAACAATCTGGNGCACTTTTATCATCTGAATCNTCNTCAACTAACCCAGAATTTGTNTATCATTTAGATCAGGAAGCAAANTANCGTAAAGGTTGGAGAACNAGTCANATTAAAGTATCNAATGATGCTGTNGTNCAGATTGTNTCTGTATTTGCNATTGGTTTCCATAGTCATTTTAATATGATTAACGGTGCTGATGCNTCAATTACAAACTCTAACTCAAANTTNGGTACNTTCTCTCTTGCTGCTGAAGGNTTTAAAAAAGATGCCTTTNCAAAAGATGATAAAGGTTTNATAACTTCAATNATNACTCCAAGATCNGTTGTAACAAANGATCAAGAGATTGAATTTTTACAATTAATCAAGGATAATGCATCAAGTACAACGAAATTATATCTATTTGGACAAACCTCATTAACAGTACCACCATCACATATTGTACAAGGTTTTAGATTAGGTGCAAAAATAAATATTAAAGGTAACAAGGCAATTATTGAGGGAACTAATAATCTAGAGGGAGCTGAGCTAATGTCTAGTGATTTAAGGGCATCAGTAGCTTTAGTTTTAGCAGCTTTTATTTCAAGAGGAACATCTATTATAAATAGAGTATATCATTTAGATCGTGGTTA
>FUFK010040718.1_pt1 | contig 37468 bp, 49 predicted proteins | sample 1021851 | NCBI WGS metagenome assembly FUFK01 (sample SAMEA51879418, study PRJEB19060) | metagenome | reverse complement strand
TTCCGTGGTCACTGGTTGACGTACTACAAATGATTGTCCTTTTAATTTGACACCATTCTCAACTGGCGTACTTACTTTAGTACAACCATGCGCTCGCTCCAATCCTTTAAATATTTTTTCAAACATATTTTTTAATGGGCGCTTCCACTCTCGCTTTCACGCCCACTCCTAGGATTCGATTAGTATGGTGATGCTTCTTTAGTGTCTTCTGATCCGTGTTTAACCTGCACTTCATCTTTACCAACACTTTGAGCAAAAGCTTTGGCCATTTCGTAGACAGCTTTGTCTTCGACTGGTCCCATCTTTTCTACTTCCCATCCAAACCATGTTCCTTTGTCATTAGACATTTGCACAGTTGATAGATTATAAATGTGGCTGTATGTAGGCGGTGTAAACAAACCATTTTTACCTTGTAGCTTAATACCCATCATTAATGAATTCCATTTTCTACTAACTTTAAGTTGTGTAGATTTCATAGAAATCAAAGCTGTTGATGGATTATTACCAAGAGTTAATACAAAGTGACTTGCAGTGTTATCAAGATAATTACCGTTTGGTAATCTATCTTTATAGTCTTTACCTCTTGTGGTTTGACTAACGATATCACTATCTGCACTATGAATTGCAACAGGTGCACCACTGCTGGTACCTCTGTCTTGCCATTCTATGTATTGTCTTTTGTAATGACAAGGTACAACACTAATTTTATCAAACAATTCGTTTGTGACAGTGTTGATTATTTTGCCAGGCTCTGCGCCTTCGACATATTTACCATCTCTTTTGTTTACTTCCGGAGATAGTTGTCCCAAAATTTTTAGGAAAGGTAACGCAAGATCTTCCTGCGCTATATTTTGAGCACCTTGATTTGCATCAGCTTCAAACATATTGACTGCTAATGCTCCTTGTTTCTTCTCTGTTACTTGGTTCATGTTTATTTGTTCCTTTTTATTGTTGTTTTATTTCCAACGAACACGTTGAAAATTTCCGTTGGCATTGATTTACCTGCCTCTAAACGTTCACGGACTAACGCTTTGAGAGTCATGGGTTCAACCTTCAACTTTTGTGTTGGTTGATACCCACGCTCTTCTGCAAGAGCAGCATAATCAGCTGCCTTGTTATCCTCGTTACGACCAAATGATACGGATATCTCGTTTTTGATTATATCACCTAAGCCATTTTCACGAAGCCATTGAAATGCTTTCTCTCTGTTTGCAACAGAAATATTAGCACTATAATTTGGTTTAACATCTACTGTAGAACCATCTATTAATTTAAGGTGGGATAGTCCCATCTCAGACATCATAGTTGGAATTACTTCTCCAGATATTACATCTCTACTTTTTTTTAAATTCTTATGCAATGCTTCTAACTCCTCAAGTCTTTTATCACATGCTTCGAGTCTTTCTACTTGATCAGCTAAAGATTGTAAGCTGGTTGTTTTTTGCAAAACATTTTCTTGGTCTTGTTCAAAGTTTATTTCTTCTTTGAATTTTATTTCTTTTTTAATCGACATCTATCTTTCCTCTTTCATATAAGTTAATTTCAATAGGATAATATTTTCTTTCTTGTTTATCCCATTTTAATAGTTTGTATTTACCATTAGTCATGTCAGAAACTATGGAACATGCTACTCCAATAATTGCAGGATCACCAGTTAATAATAAATAATCGTCCCTAGTAAAATTTTTTAAACCTTTTCTAAGTTTAAAAATTAATGGTCCAGGCGAAAAAATTATTTGTGATAACTCTGGTAGTAAAAAAATAAAATCATTGGTTGTAGAATAAGAAGCTGCACCCATAATATTTATTTTAGGTCTACCATCAGCACTACCAGCAATTTCTTGTATTACATAAACCTTTTTTTCTTTCATGCTTGACAATATAGGTCTTCTTCATTATATTGTCAACTAGAAAGAAGAAAAACTATGAACTATAAATTTAAAACAAAACCATATAAGCATCAAATGACTGCTTTAGAAAAGTCGTGGAACAGAGAAACCTTTGCCTATTTTATGGAAATGGGTACCGGTAAAACAAAAGTTTTGATAGACAATTTAGCTATGCTTTATGATAAAGGCAAAATTAATGGTGCTTTAATTATTGCACCCAAAGGTGTTGTAGGAACTTGGTATAATAATGAAATACCAATGCATTTACCTAGTCACATAGAAAACGTTCCTGTATTGTGGCAAGCTAATATAACTAAAGGACAATCCAAAAAATTAGGCACTTTATTTAAAACTGGAGAAGAACTTCATATATTGATTATGAATGTAGAAGCTTTTAGTACACAAAAAGGAGTAGATTTTGCTAGAAAATTTTTATCTTCACATAGAACATTAATGGCTATTGATGAATCTACTACAATTAAAACACCATCTGCTAAAAGAACTAAAAATATACTTAAATTAGCAGAATCGTCTGTATACAGAAGAATAATGACAGGTTCTCCTGTAACTAAAAATCCTTTAGATTTATTTACGCAATGTGAGTTTTTAAGTACATGGTTATTAAATTTTCAATCTTATTATTCTTTTAGAAATAGATATGCACAAATGAAAACATTACATATGCATGGTAGACAAATAAAAGTTGTAAATGGCTTTAAAAATCTAGCAGAGTTATCTGAAAAATTAAAACCTTTTTCTTATCGTGTATTAAAAGAAGATTGTTTAGATTTACCAGATAAAATATTTATTAAACGTCAAATAACATTAACTCCTGATCAACGTAAATTATACGAACAAATGAAAAAAGAAGCTATGGCTATTTTGGAGGGTAAACAATCTACAACTGTAAATACTTTAACTCAGTTAATGAGATTACAACAAATAACTTGTGGTCATTTTACAGCAGATGATGGTTCTACTAAACCCATTGTTAACAACAGAATTACAGAACTCATGGATGTGTTAGAAGAAACCGAAGGTAAAGCTATTATATGGGCTCATTATCAATATGANATTACAGAAATAATTAAAGCTGTGTCTAAAAAATATGGTCCGGGGTCCATTGTTGACTATTATGGATTAACACCTCAAGAAGAAAGACAACCTAATATTAAGCGTTTTCAAGATGACCATAAGTGTCGGTTTATTGTTGGAACGCCTTCTACGGGCGGCTATGGCATTACTTTGACGGCTGCAAACACCGTAATTTACTATTCTAACGGATATGACTTAGAAAAGCGATTACAATCAGAAGACAGAGCACACAGAATCGGCCAAAAAAAATCAGTAACTTATGTTGATTTAATGGCGGACGACACTGTGGATGAAAAAATCGTGAAAGCTCTACGAAAAAAAATAAACATAGCATCAGAAGTTTTAGGAGAAGAATTAAGGTCATGGATTTAATAGGATATATACGCGTACCGCGCTGTAATTTTTAATTTACTACTTTACCACCGGACCACTTCATTTCTGGTAGTCCTTCGGTGTATTTTTTTCCGTCAAAAGTTAATACTTGTTTTCTATTTGAATCTGATTCGTGATAACTTATGTGGACCCAGCCCCCTGCCGGGTCGTCTTTGTCGTAGTACTCCATGATCAATTGATCGAAGTCCACGTTATTTTGTAGCCAGTAAGCTGTCTGAATATTTGGTACGCCAAAAATTTCTAGGTCGCAGGCTTGGCCCAGCGCGTGCTGCGAAGTTTTTTTGCTGCCGATAGCTTCACATAATGCTTCACTACGATAGCCGCTGGTAATCGTAACAGGTTTGTCAAAGTGTGCACGTAATGGCTCAAGAACTTTCCAACATAAATCACCTAAAGCTTTAATCTCACCAGATCCTGGTGTGTTGTCTATGCCTTTACGTTGAGCAGTCATTGACTTGGTCATTTCTTTTAAGCTAAAGTGTTTTGAAAGTTGCATGAAAAATTTTTTAGTGTGTGTTAGTTAATAACATAAAAATCATATTAGCCATACCCATTATTAACATGCCTGCTGATACTAATACAATTTTTTCTAATCTACTTATTTGATTTTCTATTTTATTTATTTTATCATGCGTCTGCTTTTGCATAATTCTACAAAGCTTTTCATGATCTTCTATTTTTTGTAATGCGTTTTTACTCATTATGTTCTACCTGCTATTACCTTTTCCGTTGGTGATAGTAATGCTTCCTCTGTACGTGTCAAGTTAGTAATTGGGTTTTTTTGTGCCATATTTGTAACAGTTTGTGCAGGCATTGGAGTTTTTGGTGCTGCGCCTAAATCAATTAAATTATTGTTTTGTGGGACAGGTTTTGCGCCAGGCATAAAGTCTTCTAAACTAAAATTTAAATCTTCATATAAACTTTGTCTTTCAAATGCATCACGCATAGCTTCAAGCACAGGTTCTGCTTGTAAGAATGGATTAGGTTGACCCGTTTCTAATGCAATGTCTTCAAATCTTTCTTGAATACGTTCGCTAGGAAAGAAAGGTCTAAATTCACCAAACAATAATTCATCAACTAGTCTTGGCGAAATATTTCTTTTTTCAAATAACTCCTCTACATCCGTAGGACTTACACCTAATGTGTTTGCATTTTTAACATGATTTAACATTTCTTTATTTACTTCAAACAATGCTTTGTTAGCTATAAAATATCTTTCAATAACATCTTGCGGAGTTTTTACTCCTCCTTTTAATAATCCTTCTACACCTCCTGTAAATTCTTTTGTTGCCTCAGATCTACCTGATCTAAAATCGTATATATAAAAACCTAAAGCTTTTTTAGGTTCTACTTTATTTAATCTCCATCCAAATATTCCTGCAACTTCTTTTGGTAATTCATAAAGTTCTCCTGTTTTACCTGGCTCACCAGTTATGGATTTAATTGTTCTTTCAAAAGGTTGAATAGATGGTAATAAAGTTTTACCTAAATGTTTCATAATTCTTTCAATTTTTTCTGCGTCAGGAGTTTCATCTGTATAAAGTCTAACACCTTCTCGTGTTTGACCACCTCTACCATAAATATCCATAAAGGCTTCTGTGTAAATAGATTCTGATACAAATGGTTCTGCAGTTTGTCCAGCAGCTTTAGCTATACCTTCGACAAAACCTTTCATTAATATTTCTTCGTCTTCAATACCTTCTTGTATATTTCTAAGAATTGTTTGAAAAGGTCTAGTCAAAGTATCGTAAACATTATTTCTACTGTAATCTATGTAATATAATTCATTAGTTTCTGGATCTCTTAAATATATTTTTTGTGAATCTTTTGCCCAAGGTGCAACAAAATCATTAGCTGCATCTGCTTCGTCATTACTTACGCCAAATATGGCTTGTGATCCTTTAATAACTCCGTATGGAATAATAGCTGTTGCTGCTGTCATACCAATTAATCTTTTAATTCCTACATCTTTTAAAGGATTTGTACTTTTAAAATAATTCATGCTCCCTGTTTTAGGATCAGCAATTTCTTTCATTGCTTGTTGAGCGATACCTGTACCTGTTCTAAATACTTCTGATGGCCATGACATAAAATTTCCAAATGGAGACATACGCATAGCTCTTACAAACTCACCTACATAAGCATAGTTAGGTACAGTGTTTCTTACAATCTCAGCTGCTCGTTCTTCCATTTGTTCTTTAGAAAGTTTAAGTAATTTGTCTTTATTTAATTTAAATAATCTTCCGTACTCAACTTCAAAGTTTAAAATTTTCCAAAAATCATCCTCAGCAACATAAGCGTCTTGCAAAAATTTACCTGTTTTTTTTACACCTTTACCAACAGCTCCTAAAGAATTTAACATAGGTCTAAGAACACTATCGGTTGCAATATTACCGTCGCCAAATCTTACGTCTTTCATCAAATTTCTAAGATCACCAATTCTTGTATTAGTATTTGTTACACCTAATTCTAAATATCTTCTGTATCTTTCCATAGATAATGGGTTTCTAATTCCTACTTGAACTGATCCTCCAGCTCTTTGCATAGCTTCTCTTAATAATCTAGGTTCAAATAAAATACCATTACCTAATGCAAATGCACCAGAACTTAAAAAATTTCGTATGTGTGTAGGTATAGATAAAATAGTTTTAGCATATTGTGCACCAGCTTTAGGTGTTAATAATAAATTACGCCATGCCCAAGAAAAAGTTTTACCCATGGCACCACCTGTTTCTCCTCGCATAAATTCTTGCATTTTAGAAACGTTAGAAAAACCTTCAGCAATACCTCGAGTAGTATACTGACCTTGTAATCTATTTATTAATACACCATCTTTAAAATATTCTTGTACGTAAGGATCTATTTTTACAATATCTCTTCCAGGCATATCACCAAAAGCTCTTCTTGCTTCTAATGGTGTTGAGTGAAAAAATCCTCTTGCTCCTGCAGGAGTTCCCGCTTTTACAGTGTCTTTCATTGCTTGATCAACATCTAGTATTTCATCAAACAATTGATTTTTTCTAGCAATAATAGACAATCTATTAACACCTTCATANATAGAATGTCTTACATCTTCTACCTCTCCAAATAATTTTCTAAATGCTTTACTACCTTTACCAATAACTTGTAAAGTTTTGTCTCCGCTAGGTAATTCTTTTTCTAATGTTTGTGCAAAAGTTTTTATATTATATGCATCATCTGCACCTTTAGTTAAGTTTTGATATTTAAATGTTGGTAACGTATCTTTTTTAGGATCCATGTTTCTTGCTGACTCTACAATGTCATCAACCATATTATCTGCTTCAAACTTATTAATTGGATTTTTATTTTTAGCAGCGTATCTCATAAATATTTTAGCTACTTGATTTTTATCTGCAGCTGTTGGAGTAAATTTATTAAACAAACCTGCTTCTTTGTTTTGAAATAATTCGTAAGTATTACCAATATAATTTTTTATTCTATCTCCCATTAAAGCTCTTAAATCCACGGCTACACCAGGTGGTAAATCTGTTTTAGCACCGGGTCCACCTGCAGTAATGTTTAATAAATCTTTAAATTTTTCTCTAGTTTTATTTAAACCTTCGATAATAACATCTTTAGATTCTTGTGGCATCTTAGCTTTTTTCATTGATTTTAAAACTTTGTCACTTAATTCTTTGTTTAAACCTTTGTTTAAATCTCCAGCAAATAACAATTTATCTAAGTCTTGTAAAAATTTTTTACGTTCAGGATTAGAAGCTTTATCAAAAAAACCTTTAGTAGCAGGAAAAAATTTATTAACTTCTTTATCTATTCTTCCAACTTGTTCCATAGAAAAATTAGTGTCAGCCATCTTACGTGCATTTTCTCTCATCTTAGAAAGAAACACATCTTTAGGTTTTGCTCCTCTAGGTCTAAACGTTGCACCAAATTTATCTAATGCTCTAGCTATTTTAGAACTGCTGTAAGCTAATTCTTTTCCTTGTTTAGCTAAAGCTTTTGCACCAGCACCAATACCATAAACAAATGGTGTAACAAATATAGACTCAGCTCCAAATTTAAATCTATTCATTAATTTTCTAGTAGCATCTTCTTGAGGATCTTCTCTTTCTTCTCTATCTAATTGTGTAGGTCCAGCTTCAAACACATCTGCAAAAGATCCTATTTCTTCAGTATCGCCTACTAATGTTTCACCGGCAGCACCACCTAAAACGATTGCACCAAACCTTTGTTTGCCTGTAAGTTTATTTAATTGTTTAGCTTTCTTAATTCCTTTTTGTGCATTCTTACTCATGACGTTAGCATACTTACCAGTTCTTTTAGCTTTCAATGCTTTACTTGCAAGTTTAGTTGCTATCTTTGCACCCGCTGCAGCTGGTGTACCTATTTGTATTAATGCTTGTGTGAGTTTACCAATAGCTCTTTGTTCTGCTATTTCTTCAAAAGGATTTAATTTATCAAAAAATTTTTCAACATCATCTGCTACATCGGTGCCTGCTCCAAGGTCCATGAGCTCTGCTCCAAGAGACACCACTCCTTCTACAGTCTTAATAACTCCTGATGCAGCGCCTGCACCAAATGCAGTTAGTCCACCAACTTCATCGGGTGTTTCTATATCTATATTAGTTTCATCAAGATTTACAAATGCAGAATTAGAATTATCTTGTACTTCTGTTTTTTGTTTTTTCTTTTTATCTTTTTCTTGATTGTCGTCGAAGCTTATTAAGGCCATTTAACTCTCCTAAAATTCCTCGAGAGTTTCCTCATCGATAAATACAAATGCAGTTCTGTCTTTTGCATTTGTTTTTCTTAACATAAATCTATTTTTAGTTGGATCAAAGAATATACCGCCTACTGGTATTGATGACTCATCTAATTGAATATTTCCTTGTGTGTCTTGTACCCATCGTGGTTGATAAATAAGAGACCCTGCTTTGTCTGGATGTTTTATTTGAAAATCAATTAAGTTATTTGCAATGTCTATTGCAGAATCTTTAATTGCTCTTGGTTGTTTTGAATCTGGATCTGTTAGTGTTTCTACAAGATTTCTTTTTAAAGCTTCTGGTGTTTGACCTTCGTACGGTGGTTTTAATTTTGCACTTAATTCTATTTGTCCTCTCTTATATTTATCTTGCAAAGCCATATCATCTAAAGTTTCTTGTCTTTCTTTAGCAGCTAAGTCTTGAGCTTTTACTATATCGTAAGCCCCAAGTGCTAGTTTATCATCAAACGCATCTGTTGTAGCTCTTGCTTGTTGAAACTGTTTAAAAGGTTCTTGTGCTGATAGAGCAGCTGTTTGAAATATATTTCCTTGTGGTGATCTAGATGCAATGTCTAAACCAAAGTTAATTAAAAAATCATTAAAGTTTCTTCTTGGTCCTCTTGCAGGTAACACTTCTCTCATTTCTGAAATAGTATCTTTAACTCTTTGACCTACACTATAACCAGGTCTTTGTAATCCAGACGTAATTCCGCCTTCAGCAGATCCACCTTTTCTAAACATAGGTCTCTTGTATAAATTTTTCATTATGCTCCTCTATCCAATGCTCTTCCTCTTAAATAGTCACCATAGTTTCCTAGTAATCCTCCACCAACTGTAGCTATTCCTAGTGCAGTTTGCAACGGTGTAGGGTTAGGTTGTACCATAGATTGATATTGTCCAGGTGCTCCGGATGCAATACTAGCAACCCCTGTTTGTTGATAACCTAGTCTTTCATATGGCTCGTATGCTTCTAGTCTATTTGCTTCTCTTTGTGCATCTAGAACTGCTTGAGCTTGACTTTGTTGACCCGCGCCCGCTGATCTTAGGGTACTTATATCTGCTCCATATAATTGAGGAACTTGTTGAGCTAAAGCTTGTTGTTGACCAAAAGCTTGGTTAGCTAATTGATTAGCTTGTGTAAATCCTTGTTGTAATAATCCAGATTGTAATAGTGCTCTATTTAAATCTGATTTTGTTTGATATTGAGATCGCATAACACCTTCTCTACCACCGCCTAAATTTCCTGATCTTGTAGCAAGATCAGCTATACCCTGTAATCCTTGTGCAGCTTGTGTGTCGTACTCTGCTAGTGTTGCATCAATTACATCTTGTTGATACGGAGACATAAAACTTTGATAAGCAGTTGGTCCTGAGTATGCTCCTGCTTGTGTAATATAAGGTGAGAACGCACCAATACCTTGACCTTGTGTTGTAGCCATTGTGTAAGCATCAGCTTGCGCTTGATCTTGACCAGCAACTTGAGGTGCAAATCTAGATGTATCTAGTGGTGCAGCAGTTAATGCTGTTAACTGTGTTCCTAAATCTCGTTGTAAATCTTCCACATATTGTGGTGGAAGCATTTGTGTTTGTGTTACAGCCATTATATTACCTCGCTTAATCTTTCCGATGTTTCAAACATCTGTTGTGCGCCAGCCATCCCCTGTGACTCATCAGATACTTGTCCACCTTGTTCTAAATGTTTCATCATGTTTTCCATAACTTCTGCGCCTTTATCTATATCTCCACCACCTGCGTTTCTAACAGCATCTGCAGTAAATACAAACTCATTTACACTTAATCTTGCAGGCACATCGTCCGCTTTTTCTTCTCTTCCTATAGGTACAAATCCACCTTCAGCTCTATAATCTTTTTCCATACCACCAAGGTCCATGAGCCCACCTTCTTGAGCTTTGATTCTTCCGCCTTGAGCCACATTAACAACATCTTTATCTTGATGTATATAAGGATATTTAATTGCTAAAGCTTTTAATTTTTCACCTGATGGATCTTTGTAAGCTTCCAAAACCTCTGTTCTAATACCTTCTATATCTAAGTCTTCACCACGTTCCATGATTGCTGATACAGTTTCTTGTGGAGCCATTTTAGATAATTTTTGCACCCCTTTAAATAAAAGGAAAGCACCTCCTGCTTTTTTAATATCAAAATTTTTTCCAAATGGATTTATATCACCCAAAGATGTTGGAACGTATTCTCCAATTTTACTTATAGTTTTTTCAAGAAAATTTGGACTTTGCATTGAATTTTTATAATCAAGTGCGCTCATACCTCTTTGTTGAAAATCTAAATCTCTACCTATTTTTGGCACTGTTTTAGTAGCACGTGCAGCGTTAGCCTCGCCCATTCTTGCCATTATATTTCCTAAATTATATTTACCACCCATAGCTCCTGTTGGAGAAAATATTCCTTCTGAAGGACCTACACCTCTAAGTTGAGGTAAACCTGGAGATATTTGTCCAAGACCATAAGTCATTAATCCTGATTTAAGACTATCTCCAAGACTTCCTGTTCTATCATATCTTCCTAATCCTGCAGCGAATGCTGCGGGTACTGCAAATTGTGGTGCTGCTAATGCAACAAATGGTGCTGCAACTTCTGCAACCTTTGCTACTTCATTTGGTATAATTTTTCTAACGATATCTCCTAGACCATATTTTTGTCTACCATCCATACNCATGATACCACCANANGCTGCCATTTGTCTTTTGTCNGGTAAAACTGGTCCTTGTGGTTTTGGTTGGAAAGGATTAACTGGTTCTGTTGGATCGTTTGGTAATACTGGACCCTTACTCATTTGTCCTTCTGCAATAACCATCATTTTAAATTCTTCAAATGACATAGGAGTTGCATCAGGTCTTTGTTCTAATAAATCATATACGTATTGGTCATACTCGTCTTTTAATAAAGCATCAGCCATCATTTGTTCCATTTCTTGTGGAGATTTAGGACCCTCATTACCTGTATATTTAATAGAAGGTGCGTTAGTCTGTAATTCTTCTGAAATTGATATATCTGTTATTGCCATAATTGCCTTATTTTATAGAGTTTGTCATTCTACTTGGTTTTTGCAAACAAATCAAGAGCTGGCATGATGACTTTTACATCTCTCCGCACGTCCTCTTTTGGTATATTTGCAGCTTTTAAAGCTTCTTCGTCTTTATAAACTTCTCCTGTTTTTTTGTTTGATATAGTTGTTATAATTTCTTTTGGTGTTAGCATTTTTATTTCACTCATTATGTTGTTACCTCTTTCTTAATGTTTAGATAGCTAATAGCTACATCAAACGAATCAGAAGTGCTTGATTGTACTGTAAAGGTTTTTCCACCTTCTACTATTAGCGGTTGGGTTAATAATTCTGTTGTAACATTGGCTGTAAGTGCTGCTGATTTAATAGCTGTAATACTGTTGTTTATAATAGTCACCACCGGTGTACCAGCAGATGTAACTAATATAGACTTAACTAAATATGTTTCGCTTACTAAAGGGTTTCCTGAACCAAAAGGTGTTAGTGCACTACCACTGGTGCTATCATCTATACCTACAAATTTATATTGGTTTACTACTGCCATTAATCTAAAAAGAAACTTCTAGCTTCTATCTCCTGTTTTAATTCTTCTTGAAACGTTGTGTTTAATTTTTCAAGAACTGCATCTAAATCTCTAACTAAAGACTGTGCTACGTCCTCTTCATATTCTGCACTTGCTCTAGTTAATGTTTGTACTATCTTTGCCATTATGTATATAAATTTTTAACTCGTTCTTGTATCATTGCACGTAATTGATCTGTATCTTGTAAACCCACAGCTTGTGGATTTAATGTTCTATCTGCACCTTGAAATCTTAAAATAATATCTTGTAAAGAAATAATGCCATCTCCATCTATATCTTCAATAGTTTCATCTTCTGCATATAAAGAAGGCATGTATATGTCATTATCTCTATCTTCATCTTTATCTTGGCCTCCACCGCCTTCACCCATCTTTTCAATAAATTCATTTCTTCTACTAGCTCTAATTGCATCTTCTACAGTTCCATAAGTTCCATCTGTTTTTATACCAGCTGGTCCAACGTTTCCTGTTGATGGTGATGGTGCAGGAGGATTAAACAATGATCCTAAACCTCTAAGAACCCCACCAATCATACCACCACTTGTTATATAATCTCCAACTCCTGATGCAAAGTTTCCTACACCTTGTCTAATCTTTTGACCTAAAGTAGGTCCTCTTAAATTTTGAATAAAAGTATCTCTACCTTCTTGAGTAAATTGAGGAGAATTTGAAATTGCGTTTGGAGATACAAAGGTATCTTTACTTGTACCACTTAGTGTGTGAGGATTAGGTCTGTCTCTAGTAGATGGACCCGCACCACTCATTTGATTAGGACTAACACCACCAGATCTATTTCCACCGTAATTTCCTCCAGCCGATGCTCCACCTGCTGGCCCACTACCATTTCCTTGATAACCACCTGGTCCACGATAACCTGGTCTTGAACCATCCATAGTTTTAGCAACTCTTTGACCAAGAGCATACATCTGTCTAGCTTGTTGTAATCTGGTAATAGCCATTATCGTCTTCCTCCAGTTTGTATATCTAATCTAAAAGTTCCTAACTTCCAACTAGTATCTACAGCAGTATTAGATATTGTAAGAGCTATAGCTCTAGCTCTTGCACGTGTATCTACTTTGCTTGTGCTGGATGTAACAGTAAAAGGTCCTAATGATGAACTAGCTGATGTATTATTGGGATAGTTTCTTAAATCTAATTGTATAATAGCATTTCCTTGTTGACTAATAAAGTCAGGTATAATTCTACTAACTCTCATAATGTTTTCACCATCACCTCTAAGATCACCTAAATTAGTAGCTGCTCCTCTAATTACTTTTTGTGTAATATCATAATCACCAGAAGTAATACTAGCTGGAATAGCTGCTGTAACTCCTAGTCTTACTTGATTAACTCCTGTTTCATGTTCATAGTAATATGAAATTCCTTCAGTGTTTCCAGTTACATCAAAAGAAGTATCTGTTTCTGCATCGTATTGAGTTGCATGTGGTAATCCAAATACTGCAGAATCTTGCCAAGTAGTTCTTATAAATAAACTACTAGCATTAACAAACCATATTGGTCGTTTAGCAGTAGAATCTAAATAACTATATGTAACTGATTGGGTGTTTACATTAGAGTTAGCTTCAGGATAAAACCAAGTAATTTCACCAAATAAATTATTAACTCCTGCATATATCATTTGATTAGATGTTGTGTTTAAATTATCGTAAACATAATCTTCAACTAAACAGTCCATAGATTCTAGTTTACCAGTATATCTAAAGAAACCATTCTCTGACATCCAGTACGCAGCACCGTCAACTTCGACTGCTGCATTCATACCTATTAATCCACAGTTAGTACCCACCTGTTCAAATGCAAATGTAAACGGAGTTCCAACAAAACGCATGGTAAATAAAGCTGTATCCGACCAAACATAAATTGCATTTCTACCAAGTTCAACTCCCATGATCCGTGATCCGGCGGCCAGTCTTTGTGTACCAGCACTGTTGGTTGCTGTAGGTGTGTAATCTGTAATATCTTCTTGAGACGAAAATCTTATAAACATATCGTCTTGTGTTGCTTTGTCACCAATAGTTGTTTCTGTACCAAAAAAAATTAAGTGACGATCTGGTGTAGATACCAACATATCTCTAGATGCTGTTGGTGCACCTGATATAATAGTTGCACGTGTTGCTGTTGCATTAGATGCGTCAGCATTCCATTCAAAACATTCTCCATTAAATATTAACGCAATTAGTGTGCTACCTAAATTATCTAAAGCCCACATTCCAGGTTCTGCTACTTTATCCGTGGTCGATGCTGCTTGACCCCAAGCTGAATAACTACTAAAATTAGTTACTGTTGCTCCATCACTATGGGAAGCGTTAGCTGTTCCTCTAACATTTCTAGTAATTCCAGTAAAACTTGTAGATGTAATTCCTGTGTAAGATATTTCTTCATTNTCNACTTGNATANAATTTGTTCCTGTGCTTGGAAATCCAGTTGTGCTAGCTACATTAATTGTAGTTCCTGAACCACCAGTTCCAGCAGAGTCAGCATTTAATGCTCCATTTAAAGTTGTTGTTTGTGGATTTGTAACGGTACCACCCCACTGAGATATTCCATAACCAAAAACTCCAACCTGTTCAGCAGGTCCTACGTGATAGTATTGAAAATAAGTCATGCCACCAGAAGTAGCTGCTCCTGCTCCTGTTTCAGTAGCACCAGAATTTATTTCTAAAGTTACAGTTGTTGGCACAGCAGTAACCATAAATTTTTTATCAGCAAAAGTAGAAGATGAAAAATTAGAACCTGTAATAGCAGTAAATGTAGATGCATCACCAAACAATATAATGTCGCCTACAGAAAAATTGTGTGCAGCTGGAAAAGTTAAAGTAACAGTTGATTGTCCATTAGTTGTGCTAAAAAAATTAGTAGCTGCTGTTCCCGATGGATTAACTAAAGGATGTATGTCATAGTAAACTCCTCCAGAATATACGTATAAAATTCTATTAGTTCCTATAGCTGCGTATTTAATGCCTTCTTTATTAACCATGTGATGCAAACCTCTAGCTGCACCGGTTAATTTACTGTCTCCTAATTGAGACCAACCACCTATTTTTTCAGGTGTACCATATCTAAAACGAACATTTTCTCCTCCTGTCCATTGAGACTCGGCACCTGTTGATGTAACCTGTTTGTTGAATCCGGGTAAAAAACCTAATTTTTGTAGCATAATAGCCCGTTATATAAGCTTTTTTACTTTTTTGATAGTATTATATTCTACTCTGCTTTGAATATCAAATGCTCTATTTTGATGTTTTATTGTAAATATTGGTTTTTAAAAACTTTAATAAAGAGGGTTTTCCCTTACACACTTCATTCCATCTCTTTATTTCTTTTTCTCGTTTTTTTAAAAACATATCAACATTTGAAGGCATTTCTTTATGATTTATATCCATGCTAAAGTAGTTCATGCCTGTTGCAATATAATGATAACCTGATCTAGAATTTAAATAACACAACTCATCCATATAACATTCCATTGTAGATTCTAGTTCGTTATCGGCAATTCTATTATCGTAGAAAGATTTTTTAGCGATGTCTCGCCAATAAGGAGTGTCTTTTCTACAAGAAAAAGCATAGTGCGCTGCTACAAATTCAACAAAACCATCAAAAAATTTTCTACACCCTATATTAAAATTATCTTTTATAAATTGAGTTAATACATCTCTCTTTAAAATTTTAACTAAATTCATTAAAAATACGTGAACACTTAATAATCCATTAGATTCTAAAGGCTCAATAAACCCAGCCGACAGACCAATCGCACAAACATTTTTAACAAAAATTCTTTCATGTATTCCAACTCTCATTTTAATATTGTTAAAAGTAGACTTAGAATAATCAAGACCTTTTTTAGTTAGATGTTTTTTTAATTGTTCCAAAGCTTTTTCATCCGAAACATATTTGTCTGAATAAACATAACCTGTACCAATTTTATCCCAACTAGGAATATTCCAAACCCATCCATTTTCTATAGCAGTGCAATTTGTATATGGCTCTAATTGTTTTTTTTTATTTTTATATTTAACACTCGTAGCCCACGCTTTGTTGTTAGGTAATAATTTTGTGTAATCTCTAAAAGGTTCTTGTAAAGTTTTATCTAATAATAAAGATTTAAAACCAGTGCAGTCTATAAACAAATCTGCAATATGTTTTTTATTTAAACTTTTTATTCCATCATCGTTAGTTTCAATTGTTTTTATTTCTTCTTGTATGTGTTTAACACCTTTTGGTTTACAATAAAATTCTCGTAACCATTCTCCAAATTTAGCAGCATCAAAATGATACGCTACATGGTATTTAAAACTAAAACCTGGTAATTCATTATCTTCATTTTTAAACATAACATTATTGTTTACCATCGCCATTTGAGGAGAAATACTTTTTGCGTAATCAGACAATTTAATTTTTGGATTAAACTTTTTCTTATAAAACCAAGATTGTTTAAGTCCTACTTCATTGTTTTCAAACACATTACCAAAAGGGTAATGAAAACCTTTATCTCCTTTTTTATAAAAATCTTCAAAGCGAATACTTAATTTATAACTTGCCTTAGTATGAGGCATGAAGTCTTTATCTTCTATATCTAAAAATTCTAACCAATCATTAATACTCCCTAACGTGCTTTCTCCAACCCCTACTGTTTTAATGTTAGGAGATTCTATTACAGTTATATCTTTTTTGGGAAAAGCTTTTATTAAAGTAGCGGCTGTCATCCATCCCGCACTTCCTCCACCTAGTATAATAATTTTGTTATGTTTCATTTTTTTACCGTTAAGAAAAAAGCTAGACTGTGTCTTTCCAAATATGAATGATCAAATGCAGGAGCGTGAAACCTATTAGCATTATATAAAACTAATCTATTTGGGTAAGCACTTACATAGAGGTCTGGTTTTTTGTCCCAAGCGTTTTCAAAAAATGCAGTGCCTCCATCGTAGGATTGATCAAAATGCATTATAGCTGCTAAATCAATTTGTCCTTTTTCACCATCCGTGTGAGTAAAACCATATCGACCCGTGCATTGAGATTGTTTAAGTTCTTTTGTTTTTATTTTTCTATATAAACAATGATAATAGTCTATTTTAATTCCTAAAATGTTTTCTATTTTATTTATAATTAATTTTTTTTTAAAATAAAAATCGCTTTCATAACAAGGCATGCCTTGCATTCTGTTTCCATAACGTGCACCGTGTGGTTGAAAAGTGTTTTTTAATTTAAGTTTTTTTATTTTATTTATAATAGCCTTGTATGTTTTATCATCAAAAAAACGAGGAACTATGTGAATGTCTCCGTTAAATATATCGTTTAATCTATTTATTACTTTCATGTTGACAAATATGTATCATTGTTTAAATAAAAGTCAAGACAGTATGAATATAAATGACATATATAAAGATGTTAAAGAAATAAATCCAAATATCTTAAAACATAAATTACCCTCGTCTATATACAACGAATTAAAAAATTGTATTAAACACACAGATAAAATTAAAAAAAATAAATTATCTTGTTTATTAGAGCATTATAATATTGGTAACAATGCTTACCAAGTTTCTTTGCCTTTTAATTTAATAGAAAATTCTTTTTTACAAGCATACCTTATTTATTTAGGTGAATACTATAGATGCAAATATGAAAACCTTTCTTTTAAACATACACAACGAACAGTTCGTTTACGTAGAAACCAAGATCATTTTGATTCGTATGATATATGGGTTAACTATACTGAAAAAGGTTCTGTAAATAATTTACATCATCACAGCGGAAACTTATCTGGTGTTATTTACTATACAGATAATAGAGGATCTCCTATATATTTTGAAAATGGTTTTTCTTACAAAGCTAAAAAAAGAGATATAATATTATTTCCTAGTAATTTTAAACATGGTGTAAGTAACCACCAAAGCAATAAAACAAGAATAACTGTTGCTTTTAATTTGTATTTTTCGTAAACGTTCTAGGTAGACCTAACATAGGTCTACTGTCAAATTTGTTAAACTCAGATTTACCATAACCAGCACGATTAAAATGAATAAAAATTTGAACACAATGTGTGCCTTTAAATTTATTTCTCCAATGTTCTAATTCAGACCCAGAATAAATTAACATGTCTCCTGGTTTCATTTCCATTTTAATTCCTTTTTGTTTTGTTTTTCCAGTTGGATCAATATAAATAGGCCATTCTTCTCCCCCTAAAAAAATAGTTCCAGATATTTCACATGAGGCCCTATCAACGTGTCTTTTTAAAACGTCTCCTTTTTCATAAACTCTAGCGTAAGAATAAGTTGGTATTAAAAGAGAACCAACTTCTTTTTCAATTAAAGACTGTACCCATGTTAGAATTGTATCACCCGCTGGATCTCCATAAATACAAAAAGTTGTTTGCTGACATTGATCGTCCCCAAACTTTCCAAAATCTTGATTAAAAGGAGAAATGTATTTACTTGAATTCATGGTTTTAAAAACATTTCTTTTAAGTAATAAATATTTATACATAAAATTAGTTAAATCTAAAGAAAGAGCTTTTTTAAAAAAACAAAGTTTATCTTTTTTAAAATTATATTTTGGCATTTAAAACAGTTTTTGGAATAGCTTGAACATTCCAATGTATAAATCTAAAAGGTTCATTTCCTTCATCTACCGTAAATAAATGAGGCAAATAAGACGGAAAAAATATCATGCTTCCAGGTTGTACTTTTAAAGATATTTGATTACTTGCTTCGGTTTTTTTACTTCTATCTTTTTCTGGTAAATCAATCATTTGTTTTCCTGGTCTTGGATTTTCAAAAATAGGGTAAGAAGTTTTATCACTACATTTTAAAAAATAAAAACCAGACATATGTCCGTTATAATGTGTATGTAGAGTGTGGTGTCCTCCTCCATCTTTTGCAAATTCTTGAACCCATAGTTCTGTTAAAAATAGTTGGTGGTTTTCTAAAGAATATCCTTGTTCATTTAAAAGATTAAAGGATGTGCCTAATACATATTGAGTCAATAATTCAAAAGAAGGGTCACCTATTAGTGTTGTTGAGTGATAAACAAAACCTAGATCTCCTTTCATTTTTTTAATTTTATTTCTCTCTTTAACTTGTTTAGCCATATTTTTCTTTGATTTTTTAATATAAGGATCAGATGCTTTGTTTAATGATTTAACAAATTGTGGTGCTTCTCCCCTCCAAATAGGACTAGGGAAAAGATGGTCTATTGCTAATAATTTTGTAAATGGTTTTTCTTTCATTTTTTTATGAGCTTGTTTATTTCAGGTAAATAAATAAATTTAAGCTTACTCCTTTCAAATAGTTCTTTTAAGTCTTTCAATGTTTCTACTAAAACTTCACCAGGTAAGTTTAAACTAGTATTTATCAAAACAGGGACTTTTGTCAACTTATCAAATTCTTTAATTAAAGAATAATAATGTAAATTGTCTAATTTTTTAACAGTCTGTATTCTAGAATTATTGTCTTTAGCCACACCCGCACTTAATTTCTTTTTACATTTAAAAACATACATCATATGAGGCGATTCTTTTATAGACATGTGAAACCAGTCTTTAGCTTTTTCCTGTAAAACAGAACAGGCAAAAGGTCTAAACCATTCTCTTTTTTTAATTTCATTTAATTTTTTGTGTGCCTCTTTGTGCATTGGATTCATTAACAATGATCTATTACCTAACCCTCTTTGCCCCTGTTCACTTCTTGATTGAAAAATAGCTACTGGATCATTTATTAAAATCTTAGCTACATCACCCGGTTCCACACTTATAACATCGTATTGAGAAAATAATTTTGTTTCAATATCTTGAACAATCCCTAAATATATTTGATCATTAAATATACTATTGTCTAAATAATAGTTTACGTGTCCTAAACTTAAACCAAAATCACCATTAAAAGGGTCACAAAAAACTTTGTTAAATTTATTGAGTAGTTTTGAATTATATAAAACATTTTGTGCACAGCCTCCGGTAAACATAATTTCTTTTTTTATGTTCCATTTATTAATAAGATCATTCATTGACTTTTCAAATTTGTCTTGAATTTTTTTAGCTCGAGGATCATACAAACTCCACGCCATGGTTTTTCCACAAGAATGAATATCTTCAAAATGTTTTTTAGTAAACTCTTCGTATTCAAAACCAATTTTATTTTCTTCTGTAACTATATGTTTTGTTTCATTATATAAACTTTCTCTTTCTATTTTAAATGTATTTGAATTATTCAACAAGGCCCCTGCACCATCAGCAACCAAAGTGTTTTTTATTCCTGTTCCCCAAGTCAAAGCACAATAGGCATGATATAGGTGATGATTGTAAATTGAAGAATATATAATTTTTTTATTTTTTAATTTTTTAGTATTCTTTAACACGTCTTTCCACGCTGATACCCAATGATCACAGTTTAAGTTGTAAGATATTAAAAAAAAATCAAAGTCTAGTTTTTGTATTTCTTCTATTAAAGATTTTTCTGGAAGAGCTAAATGCTTAAACCTGTTATATCTATCAATTTGTGTATGAAAAATAATTTTATTGTTTTTAACATAAGTTATGCAGCCGTCGTGTCCTATATGAATAGAGACTATTTTCATTATACGTAAGGATTACCTACGTTCCAATTTACTAAAGAATATCTTGTTCCCTTGGTAATAGGTGTAACTCTGTGAAAAACAAAAGCAGGGAAAACAATAATACTTCCTTTATTTCTCATTGCTTTAGGAATTTCAAAGTCACTTTTTTTATTTTTTCTAAACCTAGAGTCACCATAATAAAATTCTAAATCTCCTCCTTCGTATTTATTTCCGTCTGATAAAGATATAACAGCTGATAATTTTCTAACTTTTTTATTTAAATTATTATCATCGGGAGCATTAAAAGGTTCTTTAAACATATCATAATGCCAATCATAATGATGACCTTTTTTATATTCAGTAAATTGAATGGGCTCACTAAAATTCCAATGTAGATTCCAACCGGCATTTTTATTGGCTTTATGTATAAAGGGATGTATTTCTTTATACATCCATCTCTCACTTGTAAAAACAATATTAGAATTTCTTATCTGAGTATTTTTTCTAATATCTTTACCTTTAACTCCAACGAGACCTTTTTTAGATTTAAGAGATTTACAATATTTTACGACATCATCACAAAAAGATTCAGACAAACCCCTGTCAAAAACCCAATAATAATATTTAAATCTCATTTACAAACCTCACTATCATAAAATAAATTACCGGCTATAGATATTCTAGGTTTATTAGACGTAGTAAAAGGATATACACAATGATATAAATTAGATGGAAACATGAGTATAACTCCCTCTTCTTCTTTTGATATTCTTATTCGATAATTTTTCATACTTCCTACAACACTATTATATATAATTTCAAAACAAGAAGCATATTTTGATTGATTGGGATTACCTATAAATTCTTTTTTAATATCATAAGGTATTTGAATAAAAGCAACGTAACTATATAAACCTTTGTGATCATGATTAGGAACATACTCTCCTTTTTGTTGTATATTTACCCAAGGTTTACCTGGTTTTAAATATAAAGGTTTAGTTAACATTTCTCTTGAAATAGCATATTCAGAAAAATTTTTAGTATATTCACTAGCTAAAGTTAATAAATATTTATTCCAATCTTTTAAACTTTGATTTAAATAAAAATGATTAGCTGTATCTTTTCCGGTAACTCCAGAAATCATTCTTTTATGAGTTTTTGTTTTTATAGAAAGACATTCTTTTTTTATTTTATTAAATAAAGTATCAGGCACTCTATCAACCACGTACCCATAGTTAGGAAACATTACTGTTTTCATTAAAGGTCTTTTTCCACTTTAAAGTTTATTGACACAGATATTCTTTCACATTTTGTCTTGTATGGATTTACAGAGTGTCTTAAAGAATATGGAAATATAAAAAAATCTCCAGTGTTAGGTTTAAAACTTTGTTCGGAAATAGTATAAAAATTATCTTCTCCATAAAAAAATGTAATTGAACCTGGCCCTTGACTTGTGCCTTTATACTCTTCTATTTCTTTTTGTAATTGTTTAGAAACATCCAAATACAAAACACTAGAAAAATCACAATCATTATGTATATGCACTGGGTTAAAATCTCCTGGTTGCATATAGTTTACCCAAGCAACAACAGATTTTAATTTAGGCAAAGGTTGATTGTACCACTTTCGAAAACATCGTTGAAAAGCTTCAAGATAAGGATTTAAGATAATATTAATTTTTTTTTCATCAATTAAATATTCATGCTCTATGTGTCCAGCTAATTGATTATTAAAAGATTTTTTAGAATTTTTTGAACATAGTTTTTGTATTTCATTTAAATCTATTTCTTTAATTGTAGTTCTAAAAAGTATAGGACCCCAATAATAAAAATTATAATTTATCATCTGTAATTCTTTTTTCTTTCTAATTCTTATATCAGAAACTATTTATTTTTCCAACTAGACGTATCTGGATCCCAATATACTGCGACACCGTCATTATTAATACCTGACCATCTGTTGTTTTCTTGATCCCAAACAGCGTTATATTCGTTAGCATTTACAGAAGGATCTGCGACAGGGGCAACCCAATTATTTTTAGCGTCGCTCCAAACCCAATTAGGGAAAGGTTTAAAAGGTATAAAGACATCATTAACAGGATCATATTTATCTCCTATATTACAATATTTTCCTCTAAAATTATTATTATAAGATGTTTGTTTCCAAGTTGTCCCTGGATGTCTACTTACCATCCAAGCTTCTCCGTCTGGATGCATATCATTTTCTCCAAGTGGTCCGTCTGAAGTAGGTAAATTATTATCTACAACATTTACTCTTTCAACAATCCACTCTGTTTCTCCTGTTTCAGAATTTACTTTCTCAACTATTTTTGCAAAATGTGCCATGTTACGCTACCGTTAAAGTCCCATCTACCGTAAAAGTTGCAACTTTGTCATTTGCAGGTCCTACACAATTTGCTACTGAATTTGTACCAGGTGATACTGAAACTGTAGCACAACCAGGGAATCTAATCACTACAAGTCCTGATCCACCATTTCCACCATTTCCTAACGTTGGGCCGCCGTCTCCGCCGCCACCTCCGGTATTTGCACTTCCAGACCCTCCCGTCGATCCAGCAGGTCCTGTTCCAGCTCCACCGCCGCCAGCGGGTGCAGGGTTTGTGCCACCGTTAGCATCAGCACCGCTTCCTCCACTAGCTCTAGTTACACATGATCCTGTAATACTACTTGCTAAACCTGTTCCACCTTTGTTATTTCCGTCACCGGGTTGTCCAACGCCGCCTGCGCCGCCACCACCTCCGGGCTTACCATGACCAGGACTTCCTGGTCCACCGTCATTTCCTTCTGATGGAGTATAACCTCCTGCGTTTCCACATCCTGCTGCTCCACCGTGATAACCAGTTCCTCCTCCGGATCCTCCATCTTTTCCAGCGCCACCGCCGCCGCCAGATGATGAAAAACAAATTCCAGTTCCACATATATTACTATTACTTCCAGTAGTACCGTGACCTTGGCCTCCAGATGCTCCTGCTCCAACATCTATTGTATAACAGCCTGCTTCAAAACTAAGTTGAGTTGTGCAAGCTGCTTCCGGGCCACAACCAAAAGATGTTCTGTATCCGCCGGCACCGGCTCCTCCCGAAGCATGTCCAGCTGAACCACCACCAGCTATAATTAAATAATGAGCATCATATTTTACAACACTGCTTCCAGCTCCAAATCCTAAAACTTGATAGCCAAAAGATTTACTTTTTCTTCTTTGGATATTTTTTGTGTTCTTACTTGCTGTAAGTTTATTTTTTAACTCTCTCATATTCTATTTCCTTACGCGTCGTTAGCTGCATCAGTAGTATAGAATAATTTTACTCCTAAAACTCTAGATTCACCAGTAAAAGTGTCACTACCATCTGCTGCATCTCTATATAATTGAAAATATGTTTGCTCTCCAGCTGCAGGGGATCCAGCAACTGTCATTGCGCTACTTTCAGATGTAATTTGTTGGTCTTCGACTGTCCCTATTCCAGCGTCTGTAACTTCTATTGCTGTTCCATATGCAACGTCAATTGTATCACTATCAGCACATGCAACGGCTTGTAAACCAAATATACAGTCACCGGTATTAGTTGTACTAGGAGACCAATAAACTTGATAAGTTAAAGTTCCTTCGTTCCATGATTTAGGCATAGCTATTGTAAATTGAGTATATTGTTTTGTACTAGCATCAAAATCAAATACTTTTAAATCTGGTCTTGTTGCTGTTGTTTCTACTTGAGCTGCATCTGCAGGGTTAGTTGTTGGTCCATACATTGCTGCAGCGGGAATCCATATAGTTTCTTTACCAGCAATTTTAATTGCTGCTGTAGCTGATTTAAGCACACCTGTTCCTTTAGGATTTAAATTTATATCAACATTAGTTTCTCCTGTTGCTGATAAAGTCGGACCATTTCCAGTTGCTGCATTAGCTATAGTAAACTCATTAACTGCAGAACCTGTAGCTGTTAAAAGAGCTAATTCATTTCCGTTAGTATCTAAAATAGATGTACCAATTTTTGGTGAAGTTAAAGTTTTGTTTGTTAAAGTTTGTGTTCCTGCAAGTGTTACAGTTCCAGCAGGTAGTGTATAAATATCTGGGTTAGTACCATCATTTGCTGTAGCAAATACAACAGCATCACTTTTATTGTCTGTGGCAAAAGTAAAACTATCTCCTGAACCAGAAGCATATTTAAATTGTACTGTGTAAGCACCTGATGTTGAATTTCTTAAAAAATAAAATGTTTGTGCATCTAAAGGAATTGTTACGATTTGGTTTCCAGTAATAGTACCAGTAAATTCAATCATTCTGTGAGACATAACTGCTCCAGTTGATCCATCAGAAACTGAAAGAGCTGTAGTTTGTGCTCCACCTGCTATAGATTGTGCAGAAAAACCACCTGAAATTTGTTCTATAATATTTAAGTTAGTGTTAGTTTTTGTTCCCCATGTACCGGCGTTTTCACCAGTTGCCATTAGTTCTACACCGAGAGCCGTATAAGTTGATGCCATAATTTTGTACTCCTAATTAGTATCTTTTTTTAATTTGTTTTAAACTCATTGTCAATAACATATTATATTAGTTATCAGCATTTACTGCAGTATAATTTGCACTTTGCGTTGCTGTAACTGAACTATATCCAGCACTTTGTGTGCCTGTAACAGCTTCATAACCTAAAGGAGCTACATTACCTACACTAACAGTTGCAGAAACTCCTGTCAATCCCATAACATCTGCTGGTGCTAAAGAACCTACAGATGATGTTGCAGAAACTCCTGTCAATCCCATGACATCTGCTGGTGTAATTGCACCTACAGAAGAAGTCATAGAAAGACCAGTTAAATCTACAACAGGATTTGTTGAAACTATTATTTCACCTTCAGATGCTGTAGTAGATAAACCACTTAATCCCATAACATCTGCTGGTGTAATTGCACCTACAGAAGATGTTGCACTTAATCCAGTTAAACCCATTACTTGGTCTGAAGGATCTAAAGATCCAACTGCAGAAGTTACACTTTGTCCTGTTGGAGTTAATGTAACATCTGAAATAGCTGTTGGTGCACCAACAGATGATGTTGCACTTAAACCTGTTAAACCCATTACGTCTTCAGGTACTAAGAAATATTCACCACCCCAACCAGTTGTTGCAGAACCCCAAGTTTGTTTACTCCAACTTACATCTTCTCCAATACCTGTAGTTGCTTCAACACCAGTTAATTCTATAGTAATACCAGAAGATCCCCAGTTTTCTGTGCCCCAAGTATCTGAACCCCAACCGGTATTTATTTCTGTTGTAATTGTAGGTGAACCTAAATTAGAAGTTAATCCAATACCTGTTAACGTAACAACAGGATTATTACTTTCTCCCCAAGGCTCTTGACCCCAGTAACCTCTGCCCCAACCTTGTTGAGCGCCAGATATAGGAGTTCCTACTGATGATGTTAATGATAAACCTGTTAATTGAACTACTTCGTCAGTGGCTTCACCCCATGAACCACCTGTTCCCCAAGCGTCAGCTCCCCAACCAGAACTTATTGCGTCAGTTGTTCCCCAACGATTAGTACCCCAGGTTGTGCCTGATTCATTCCAAGAATTGGCCATAAGGATTTACCTCCTTATGCTATACGAACGATTGCGTTAGATGCGTCAGCTGTTGGAAATTGAATTGTAAAAGTTCCACTAGTTACAGTTTTGTCTGAACCAAATGCGATTGCACAAACTGCAGGATCACCAGTTGCCGAGTCGTTAAAAATTAAACAACCGTTAGCTGTAAAAGAAGCTGATGTCCAAGATACATCTGAAAAATCACAAACTGCAGTATCTGTAGATAAAACTGGAGTAACACTTGTAAGTGCTTTTCCTTTTGCAGAATATGCAGATCCAGACGTGTTAGAAATTTCGTTTGATGAACTGTACGCTGTTGTTGATTTATTTAAAGTTGCAGAACTAGTGTATAAAGCTAAATTAAAAGTGTTTCCAGATGTCGCTGTAAAATCATGTACCGCTTTTAAAATTTCAACTTTGAAACTATTACAAATTGCCGATGTTATTGCCATAATATTTATCTCCTAATTACTGAGGCGCTGACTCGATTGGTATTCTTATTGTTCCATCCGTGTAATCGTCTCGTCTTCTTCTTCCAATTTGCATCGCTGCAAACTTTTGTAGTTCAGTTTTATACTTACTCTCATATAATGTCAACATATCTGTTGGACCTTTTAAAAAAGAATATGCCTCTACTAAACATGCAAATAACAGACCTTGAGGAAAATATTTACTAATATAAGTACCAGAAGTCTCTGTTTCTAAACCAGGTGGAATTTTATTATAATATATTCTAAATATGTAATTAGCATCTGGCGTAGGAGCTAAATAAATAGATCCAGATGTAGTATCAGTTGTGCCAGTTGCTCCACCAAACATAGAGTAATATTTAGGTTTTCCTGTAACATCTGCACCTGATGTAGTTGAACCTTCTGGACCAGTTAATCGTCCTACAAACTCAGTTAAAAAAGTTTGATCACGTCTCTCTAACCATGTGCCTTGTTCAGTAGAATTTGTTGCATTAAATACTTCTACACCTCTAATAAATAAAGCTCCTGCTGGAACTCTAATATTATTTACATCTGTTGCCATTGTACCTTGATCCACGAATCTGTCTGAATCCATAGGAATATCATAAACAATTCTATATTCTGCATTTTCTATAAATCTATTTAAAACGGCAGAAGTGAAAACATTACTATCTACTTCAGTATAGTTTCTAATATCGGTTTGTAAGTTTGATAAATTGTATCCAGCCATAATTAAGCTCTATCATTTACGGGTCCAATTGTACACTGAAAACCGCCTCCTGTTTCTGCACTTGTAGCATTAGATACTAAAGGCACTGTTAAAGAATTATATATTATTTTTGTAGCAGGTTGTGCGCCTGTATTAAAAGTTGTTCCTACGGCTGTTGCTAAATAAGACCCATAAACTTTAGCTCCTGATAAATGAGATCCAGCTGTTGTGTTAGCTAAAACTTGACCTTTGTATGGAGCAGAAGTTCCACGTGTACATCCTGTTAATGTATGAGTGCTTCTTCCCGTATATTGAACTGTTTCATTTTCATATTTACCTGTGTCACTATTTACTTTTTCTATGACAATATATCCTGCAGTTGGAAATTCAGATCCATCAGTTAAAACAATTGACGTAGCAGTATCATTTATATTTCCATTTAATGTTGTAGATAATTCTAAAGTTGTAATTGCAACACCTCCTACTGGTTGTTTAACAGCTTGAAATCTTACGTAAGTTGTGCCTTCATTTAATTTATTATCAGGAAAAGAAACGCTTAAAACTTTAGACGCTGCTGTTGTTGTAAATGGATTGTTAGGTAAAATATCTTGAACTGGAAATTCTACTCTAGCCGGTCTTGCATGTTGTAATCCTTGTGGATCAGCTCCTACTGGATGTGGTTCTAATTGTGGTTGCTTAGGTTCAAATTCAGAAATATGTACCCACGCACCAGTCCACTCTTGAACCATTTCTCTATATGGAAAAGCTACGCCTGATCTATCAGATATTGCTAATGCTCTACTACCTTTTGCAAATCTAGCCATTATACATTTGGATAGTATGTCTTCGGAGTAATGTATGTGCTAGCTGGAGAACCATCTTCTGATAATGCTCTTGCTAATTCATCCTCGTACAACAACTTCATCTCCTGTGTTCTTTGTGGCGCAAACTTCATAGATAAATAATATGATAATCCTGAAATCATACATGGTACAAATCTAAAAGGTGCATCACTTGAGTTAGTATATGTTCCTGCATCTTGAATTCTTTTAACATAATAAACGTTTAAGTAATTTGATGCAGCAGTTGAATTAGGCATTGGATAAATAGTAATAGTAACTTTATCTATAAATCTTTGTACCCAAAATTGTGAAGGAGTTCCAAGTGACGCTTTGTTTGCTGTTGCAGCATAAGCATCTCTTGCAACTTTAGTTAAACCTGTGTCTGATTGAGAAGTCGTATTATAATTTTGTCTATAAGACACATTTAAAATATCTGAAATACCATAAACGTTTGCAGTAGGAACTGTTGTTGCTTGTGGTGGTTCTCCACCTCCAGGCACATCAGTAGAATTTCTATAAAATGTATAAATACCAGAACCTTCAGCTGTTGCATCTACGTTTGTTGATGAACCAACTATTAAGTTAATATTAGTATTTCCTACTTCCCAAAAATGTATTCCTCTATTACCCCATTCTTGAAAAAGAATGTTTAAAGATCTTCTTGCAGTTTTTAATTGATGTCCAGCAGTGCCAACTAAACCTAAACGTTCGTATGCGTCTGCAATAATTTCATCAATTGAAAAGTCTTGATCAAAACTGTAAGACTGTGAAGTAGTATTAGCCATTACTACCTACCCGTCGTAATATACAGTTACCGCGTTACAATCTGTTTCATCAAATGTTACAAAAGCTCCACCTACTGTAAAATAAACTCCATCTTGTGGAATGTTTACTGTAGTACTGTTGCCTGCTGTTGCATTTGTTCTAACTGTTAAAAGTGATGTTCCTGCTGTTGAACCTGATCTAAAATCTACATTACCAATAGCTCCTCCAGAATAAACGTTTGCTTGTCTAATTCTTGTAGGTCCAGCAAATACTTGACCACCTGTATCAGTAAGAATTCCTAATGATACATTCGCTGCCGGTTGTGCACTTACAGTTGCAGTTGTAACAGAAGCAAAATAATTTGTAGTTCCAGTTGTTGTAGCTGCAGAACCAAGTAAAGTTATAGTTTCTGATAAAGCTTCTCCATCTACACCGACTCCAACAAGAGCAACAGTTTTATCACCATCACTTGATCCTGATGTAGTTGCAGTAATTTTTCTTCCAATGTTAGTTCCCATACCTGCTGCGCTTCCAGCTCCAGTAGTTAAAGTAAACGTACTTGTAGGTTGAGCTGCTGCTGCAATAACAGCTACTCCAGCTGCTACAGTAGTTTCAAAGAACTTTGACTTTACGTCTCCCATGAATGACATATTTTTATCTCCTTAAATTTGTGTGGGCCGAAGCCCACACATAATTAATTATTACGCTGCAAATGCAAACGCACCAGTAGTTTGAGTTGTTTCTCTCGCTAATGATGATGCAATATGCCAAGTGCCTGTTTCATAACAAATGAAAGCAATTTGTCCACCAACAGTTAACAAGTTTGTTGTTGCGTTAGCTGCTGTAAAAACTAATTGAGTTTCACCTGCTGTAGAAATGTCAACATCTGCTTCTCCGCCTGATCTTGATTCAATAACTGAACCAGTAGCCCAAACGTCAGTTCCAGCTGCATCAAAAGTTAGAGTGTTAGTTCCACCAGTTGTGTCAACTGCTTGCATGTAAACACATACTGTTCCTGCTGTTGCTGCAGGTAATGTACAACTTGCTGCCGCTGCACCTGTGTAGTTTACAATTGTTATAGTGTCTGCTGCAAATGCAAAACCAGCACCTGTTGCTACATCTGCTTTTGCTAAACCAGTTAAGTCAGGCATACCTGAACTCATTCTAGTTGTAAAAGCACCTGTTGTTGTATTTTTAGTCGCGACTTGAAAACCTGCTTCCGATCTTACCGGTCCCGAAAATGTAGTATTTGCCATATTAATATTCCTCCTAGAATATAATAAATGTAGTCCCTAGGGGTTGTCGACTATACGCGTCTACATTTAATATTGTTTTATGTATAGTGATTTATTTATATCTTAGTTTTTAGTAGAGTGCAAGAGAGCCTTAAAAGAAAGTGCGATTTCAGCGATGTAGCTTTTGTTTTAAGTAGCTACAGAAACTTGTGGAGCGGCGTCTTCAATAGTGTTTTGCCTGTGGGCAATAGCTGCTTCTTCCAGCTTAATGTCAGTAATGACTTTTCTAACTTTGTCATCAATTCTGACCATTTCAAGAGTATATCTACCATTAGACAGATGCTCCTGTTCCCACTTCAACTCCAAGGACCTTTTTGCTTTGTATAGGTCTTGTATCATCAACAACCTCCTCATAGGTTATTCTGTTTACTCGGTCGTCATATGAGTTTCCGAGATATTCCCAGTTTATACTCTTTTCTCCCAGTTTGTCAAGGATTGATTGTTCAAGAGAAATAGCATTATCTTCCGCAAAAACATTAAATTTTGCGTGATGATCGTACGCCCATATATTTACTGTGAATTGTTTCATGATCTCACCATGTTATTTTTAGAATGTGGCCGAACTGTGTTCGGCCACAAAAATGTTTAACTTTGCTTACGCACCTTCGCAACCAAAGATACCTCTATAGTCAGATGCGCCAAAAGCGTATCTTTCTCTAGCTTTGTATCTAACGTTGCCAGTATCGAAGTCCCCTTCCATTGAAGTTGTCAATGGAGTTCTTGAGAACATCTTCATACCATTTGGAACGTCCGTAATAATGTAAAATGAATCAGCATCAGTTAAGAAATTGTTCACTCTGTAACCTTGAGGAATCATTCCCATTGAATTGATTGCATTTATGTCATTATCAGCAGTAGCTGTTCTGCCTTGAGACTTCATAAGTCTTTCAGCATTGAACTGATTAGCAGAAGGAATTATCATTTTAACTCCTTTAGCTGCTATTCTTAAACCTCTCTCATCAGTCATCGCTGCGATGTCTATTAGCGATTGTTCTAATGAAGTTTCGTTTAAGTCTGCTTGTGTTGCTAAAGTATTACTTACAGTACCTGAAATAGTCGGGTGTGCTGTAGAAAGTAAGTTTTGTCCGTCACCAGTTTGGAACGCTGATGCTGCCGCCACTGACGGTAGACCATTGTTCAAGACTGCTGCGCCTTTAACTTCTTTAGCATTGGACATAGATCTTGCTAGTGCTTTTGTGTATCTAGAAGAAAGTCTGTCATAAAGGTTGTCCTCTATTGCTTCTTCTGTGATAGCGAAAGCTAGCGCGATCGTTTCCATTGTGTATCTAGCAGTGTAAGTTTCTTGCGCGTCGTCGTACGCAATTCCTTGACCTTCTGCTTTTACATCTGCGTTAGCGAAACCAGATAACATTACTTCTTCTTCAAAAGCTCTGTCAGATGATTCCGTAGTATAAATCTCAGCATGCTGATTTTCATACCTTTTGTACTCCAGCCCAAATAGTGCATTTAGGCCTGGTTCTAGTTCTTTAACTAGTTGTGCTCGTGATATTGCCATGTCTATTTGCTCCTATTATTGCCACGTAATACCAGCAGTACCAGTGTTCTGTAAGTATTGGTTAAGGTTTGAACAAACGATAACTGATGTGTTAGCAGCAGCTAAATCGTTGTTTTCAGGGTCCTCAGCCGTTCTTAACAGTCTCCATTGGTTGTTGGATGCGTGTCTATTAGTGTAGTCTAATTTATCTGTTGATTGACCTGAAGTTGTACTTCCAGACGGATCTTGCGCAGTCATAGAATAAGTTTTACCGTATTCTGCTTGTGCTGCAGCCGCGTCCATGCAACCTAAAAATAATTGCATAGGGTTGTCAATAACAAACGCTGTTATATCTTCACTATTGGCCGGAGTAATCGGTTGATCGTAGAAATTTGCAAACGTTGGCTTCTTAGTAGTAGCCGCGTTGTAGAAAATTCCATTCAATACACCGATGGTTAGTAGAGTTCGAGTAGCTTGCGCTGACGCAATATACCCGGCTTTGCTTTGTACAACAGTACCTTGAAAAAGATCTTTGTCATACGCGGCATCGATGTAGTATTTACCTTGTCCGCCAGTAGCTGGTGTTGAACCAACAGTACCTTGAGGAATCAAACCAAATCCTACAGTGTTTCTATTTGCCATAGTTATTACTCCTTATGAACCTGCCGTCGTAAAACGGCCTCCAGTTCGGGTTAATTTATTCCGATAGTTTTAGAAATATTATTTCTTAGTACCACCGAAAGTGTGCTTAGAATTTCTATCAATTTTGATAGGCATTCTCTTATCCTGATCCCTAAGTAAGTCGGTTTCGACTGACTCATCTTGACCTTCAGTTTGTCTTGCCTGATAGTCCATTCGAGCCTGCGCGAGTTCTTCGGGTATCCTTGCCAGGAGAAGGCCACCTACTCCAATCACTCCAGCGTATTTACCGTCTAGTACTACAGGATATTGATCAGTGTCGTATTCGTCAGCTCTCACTAACTCATAACCAGATCTCAATCTACCATGAATATTTTTGGTATCATTGAAACCCATTGACTCTGCTCTTATCCATCTGTGCCTAAATCCGTCTGGCGCTGGTGGTGCATCTAGAGAAGATGGTGGCTTGTACTCTTTAGGACGTTCAGTTTTAGTCCGAGTAACAGCCGCACGAGAAGTTTTATTTGTGTCTTTTTTCATACTATGCTCCTTCCGTGAGTTTTAGTTGTTTAGCATACTCTTCGAGTGGCACACCTAATTTTTTAGCTATTGCTACCTGTGATGATGTGAGTCTCACAGTTTTGCGACCAGGTTTTGAGCTTCTGTTAGCCGAAGCTACCGACTGAACGGCCCTGTTCGTTTGCTTAGTTTCATTATTATCAAATTTATGCCCAAAGTCAACTCTAATCCTTTTATCAATCTCATTATAATACTCAGTTGATTTAGGATCATAACCTTCTTTTTCAACTAGATCTTTGTGAATCTCGAATGCAGTAAATGTCATAGCTCTATCTGTTCCGAACCATCTATTTTTTGCAGCCCAATCTTCAGCCATAGGATCAGCTTGAGGCATTTGTTGAGGGGTTTGATTTGGTAAGTTTCCACCGTCAGACAGTTTAACAGTCTCCTGTTCAACTGGCTTATCTTGTTTTATTTGCTTTAGTTTAGCATTCTCGAAAGCTAACTCAGCAATTTTTTTATTTGCTTCTACTTGAGCTGTTGCATCACCTGCTTCAATGGCTGTAGCTAATTGCTTTTGTGCCATCTCCATTCCAGATTTTACACTTTCCTCAAATTTAGCAGTGTAATCAGAATCGACTTTATTAAATCTTTCCTGATCTAGTTTTCTTTTCTTTTCGATTGCAGTAGCGTATTCGATTGCAGCAGCTTCTCTTCTTTCTGCTTCTCTCATCTTACGCGTAAGTTTTGCAATTCTAGCTTGCACACCTTTACTGTAATCTTCTAATTTTTCATCTTCCTTTTTTTCTGTTTCTACTTTTTCTTCTGTTACTGTTTCTTGTTTCGTTTCTTCTTTAGGAGCAGTATCAACTACTGCTTCATCTTTTACTTCAGGGACATTAACTTCGGTTTCTGGACCGGATGTATCAATGTCTACTGTTTTCTTTTCTTCCTCTGGCATAGTATCCTTCCTATGTTAAAATTTATGCAAGATATCTGTTGGATCTTGCACAGTTGCTAATACTTCGTCATCATTAAGAAGACGAACTTCCCCACCCTCAATTTCTATTCTAGATCCGGCATAACGTGCAAAGACTATCCAGTCTCCCACCTTGCACCATGGACCTTGTGAAAATCTATCTTTATCATTGTAACAATCAGGACCCATCGCAAGTACATTACCGCATTGTGATGCTACTTGTTGTCTCTCAATTGTTTCTTGTCCAAGTAAAACTCCACCTTTAGTTTTTTCATTCATCTTAAATGGTAAAACTAACATACGCCAACCTGTTGGTTGAGGAAGTTTTGCTTTTTCGTTTGTAACTTCTTTTTGTTCTTCTGATTTCTTTAACCCAACTAATTTTTTATTTGGGGTTATTATTTTTTTTGTCACCGATGTTGATGACTGTTCCTCTGTTGTCATTTTGCTCCTTATCGTTTAGCAGGTTAGAGATTTCCTGACGCACTGATTCCAATGCATTAATTTGTCCTATTATATACTTGTAAGTTTCCATGTTGTCAACACCACCAGATGTTACATTCAGTGCTAGTTGTTCAACTCTTCTTGTGATTGCTCTTCTTAGACTATTAAGTACTTGTTCGGGTTCCATTTAACATTTCCATCTTCTCCGTGCTTGTCTGATTCGAGAATTAGGATCGTTACGTGTTTTTGCAGATGATCGTCTGAGTTGGCCTGCGCTTCTTGCACAGTACGACTTACGTCGATTTGCAGCTTTTGATCCCGGTTTCACTTTACCAGTCACGGCTGTTTTTAGTTTTGAGCCTGGGTTCGCTCTTCGATATGCGGCAACACCTTTTTTAGTCATGCCAGCTCCAGATTTGGTCTTTCTATAATTACCACCTTTACCGGTAGTTCGTCTTATGGGATTTTCAGCCATTATTTTTTCTTAGCTGTTTTTGCTGATCTTTTTAAAGCTTTGTCAGAAACAGTTCCTTTACCTGGTTTGCTGGTGCCTCTTTTTTTAGCTCTATTCATATAATAATACAAACCTTTTTTAACTGTACGTCCGTCTTTTGTTTTATGATATCCTTTTTTCATATTTTCTCCTTTATGTTAGTGCAATGCATTGAGGACAAGATTTTATAAATCTCATATGTGATCCGCAATGTAGTTTTTTGGGTTCTTCATGCACTGGAATTTCTGGTTCCGGCACATCAAGATAGTACTCTTCATGTGGATCTTTTTCATCGTCGCATTGACATGCTTTGATATTAAAGATCTTACAAATGAATTTTTTTATTTTTTTAAACATTACTTAATTTGACAACCTACTTTTTTGCCTTTAAGAACTATACCACCACTAGCAGCTTTGGCTCTTGCGATAAATTTAGCTTTTGGATCTGCAGCTGTTACATTTGGATTTTTATCTATTCCATGAACAACACTTTGCATACCTAGTTCTCTTTTAGAACTTTTACTGCCACCAATCATAGACTCAGTTTTTCTAATATCTCTGGAGTCGTCTTTTTTAGTTTTCATGTTTGCCATTAGACTACCTGTTTATTTTACCAGACTTCTTAGCTTTAGATCCAAACTTACCGTATGATTCATCAGCAGAAGCTCTAAGTTGTTTTTTAGTTCTTTTTTTTCTGATTCTCATAGCGATAGATTCATCTTTTCTATCTTTGTAGCCTTGCTTCTTAGCTTTGCCACCTTTTTTCATACCAGATGCTCCAGTTGGGAATCTGACATTTGATCTTACTCCGTTTTGTCTCATATTTTCTCCTTATTATTTTTTTCCATTTCTGAAAATTTGTGTTCCCTTTATACCATAAATACTCGCCACGACAAGGATCCACAAATTGGTGAACCATGACGGGAGCTGCGAAAACATTTCAAAGAACAATTTTACCTTGTCCATCGCACTTGGATCGTCCGATACGACTGCCCAGGCCAAAATTACGACGGGCAAACTGAGAATTATCAAAACTGCCTCGTCTTTCCAGTCTGACTGACGGGCTTCTAAAAGTTTTCCTTGGTAAGCTTCCTTACCTTCGGCCATACGAGAAGCATGCATAAGCTGTGCTTCTGACATAGCCATCTTCGTTTTCTGCTTGTTAGCATAAATTTTACTTCCAGCAGATACGGCTAATTTAATTGCCGATAACCACATGTTAGTACCAAGTAGCCTTTACAGGTTTCTTTTCTTTTCTAATAGCTCGAGTACCTTTAACGTCTGCACTGTCACCTTGAGCAATATAATTTCTTCCTCTAATACTTCCTTGAGATCTTGGATCTAAGTGAATATTTTGAGAAGGTATTTTTATATCTACTCCGCCACTAGCATAACCGTCTTTGTTTACTCCAACTGGTTTTGTTATTTTTGGGTCCTTCATAATTTTCTCCTAATTGTTAATATACTATCTTTTAGGGCCTTTCAAGACATTTACGTCTCTAGCCTTCATTGCATCTGATGTTAATTTAACATCCGCAGACATTAATGATTTTTCAATAGCTGTATCTGCTCTTAATTTAGCTAAATCTTCGTTTTGTTCAAGTTTTTGTTCGTTTAGATCTTTTGCTTGTACCATTTTAGCTCTATCAAGATTTATTCTTGCTTCATCTTCTTTCATCTTACGTTCTGTTTCCATAGCTTTTAAATCTACTTCTCTTTGTTTTAATTTAAGTAATGGATCGTGATCAAATTGAGATGTTATTTGTTTTTCTTCCTTCATAAAATCTTCAGTCATGTCTGCAATCAATAAAGCTTTTCTAGCTTCTATCTTTTGTGATATTTGTTGTAGCTGTTGTTTTGCTTGTGGGTTTTGTACAGCCATTTGTTGCATTTGTGGTAACATAGAAAATTCTTGTGGAAATTCTAATTGTACCTGTTCTTGTGCCATCAATGATATATGCTCCATAATATTTTTTTCTAATGCTGCAGTAATGCTAGGATTATTTCTAACAAAGTTACTTGCCATAAAATTTAAGTGAGCAGTTATGTGTGCTCTGTGATCTTGACCTGGAAACGCTTGAAAAGGTTTCATCGCCATTGCATCTATGTGTTCAATTGCCGGATCTTTTGGCATATTCGGTGGAGGCGGTGGCAAGACTCTATCAATATCTTTTACACCAATTGCTTCATACATTCCTCTGTAAGCCATGTACATATTATGCATTTGTGGATTAGAAGTTGCCAATCTTAATTGTTCTTGTGCAAGTGATACTCTTTGCGACATAGAAAATATATTAGGATCAGCTACCGGTAAAATATCTACTCTAGCATCAAAGTCTGTTGCTTTAACATTTCTTGATGCACCAGGAACATCATAAGGATATTCAGCTGGTAAAGACTCACCAAAAATTTTAGCAAGTAATTTAAATTCTTGTTTAAGACCTACGTAAAGTCTTTTATGGATTGCTGACATTACTCTTGAACCACGTTCTAAAAGAGCTACGGTTGTACCAACAGCGGCCTGTTGATTCCCGTCCCCAACCTGCATGTCAGCAATGGACGCGAATCTCTGTCCTGCTTGAACTACAATACCCATCAACTGCAATAATGTAGCTGAAGGTTCTTTGTAAGGTAAGAATACAAATGCATCTTTTAGATTACCACCTGGAGTGTCAACATCTTTAAATTCTCCTGGTTGTATATTAGCGGCGTCATCTTTTACTCTGACACCTCTCTGTTTAAATCCGGCTGGTAAATTAGATAATGTTCCAGCATCTAATAACTGACGGAGAGCCGCAGTTGCAGTACGACTCAATCCGCCAATCATATGAATTAATCCTAAGCCATAAAATCCTAGTCCTGGCAGAAATTTGAAGTGGACAAAATATTGGATTTTATTTTTCTTT
>FUFK010041425.1_pt1 | contig 37480 bp, 38 predicted proteins | sample 1021851 | NCBI WGS metagenome assembly FUFK01 (sample SAMEA51879418, study PRJEB19060) | metagenome | reverse complement strand
ATGGGTGTTTGGGGTGATCACCATATACCCGGACTAACTAAACTAGCAACTAGGCTGAACTCCACTGGTACAATCAGTTTAGTGCAATTATTCCACGGTGGTATGCGTGCACCAAGAGCATTAAACGGTGTTAGGCCGATTTCCGCCAGTGAGAACACCGAGTCAGGCATGGATGGAGAATACACACGGGAAATGTCTTCCAATGAGGTCAGTCAAATGATTCAGTCTTTTACCGATGCAGCAGTGCGCTGTGAGCAAGCCGGATTTAGTGGTGTTGAGTTACACGGTGCGCATTCTTACTTAATCTGCCAATTTTTGGGGACCAAAACAAATCGTCGTGCCGACCAGTGGGGTGGGGATATTAATGGCAGAAGCCGATTTTTATTGGAACTAATTAAATCGATTAGGGCTGCGACTGGCGAGAATTTTTTGGTTGCTGTAAGAATATCACCGATAATCGAGAAGTCAGGTATTTACTTGGAAGACAGTTTAGCTCTCGCACGAATATTATGTGGTGCGGAGATTGATATGCTACACATATCATGTTGGGATGTCTTTGAACCAGTCAATGACGGTATTGAGGATTCACTCACTAGGCGTTTTCGCAACGTGATTCCTGAAAATTTCCCATTAATTTCAACAGGCGCAGTATGGACTACTGAAGATGCTCAATGGTTGATTGATCAGGGCGCCGATTTAGTTGGAGTTGCTAGGGTTGGCATCGCACACCCAGATTGGCCGCGCAATCTCGCTGACCCAAACTATCAGCCTCAAAGACCACCATTTACTGAGAATCATTTACGTAGTGTTGATTTGAGTGATGTATTTATTGATTACATGAAACGGTGGAAAAACTTCGTTATTCAATGAACCCTGTGATTTGAATTATTTGTTACCCAACAATTCAGGANACACTGCCTAATTCTCTTCTGGTTTGGTCTGGATCAATGAACATCACCGCTAAGACTACTAGAGTCTCAAACACTGCAGCCATAATGAATAATGTTGGATAATCGAATCGAGAGGCAAATGGTTCAGCCAATTGGTAACCAATTATTGCACTAAGATTCATCATAGCCATGTAACCTGTAAACTGAGTGCCGCCTACCTCTCCCCAAGTAACCTTCATCATCAGCGAGTAGATATTGACCATGACGACTGCCCAACCAAATGTCCGGAGAGACCAGATTGCCATCATGAAAATTCCTTCACTCCATAGTCCCTCTGTTAATCCCCAAATTGTTGTTGTAATTGCAGTGCCTACTGCGGCATAAATTATCGTTGCTTTGCCACCGATTGTTTTACCCAATACTCCACCTACAAGATATCCAAGCATAGTTACGATTAGAATAACTCCACCTTTGGTTTGATTAAACTGTTCTTCTGTCCAGCCCAACTCTCGAACGAACAATAATGGAAGCACTGGAATCAAAAAGAACGATAGCGAAACGGTTAGACTGAGTAACACACCGAGTTGTGCAGCTTTGATGTTCAGTGCTGTTTTTATATTGCTAAATATGATAGAGNAACTCGGTTGCTCCTTTGATTCATAATCAACAATGTTTCCGCTATCACTCCATGGGAATCTTTTCTCACCAGGCCTCTCTGTCATGTATATTGGGACTAGCATAATTACTATCAGAATAGGAATTTGTAGTGCAATAGCTCCTTTGATTCCTAATATATTGATGACTGAACCAAGGCCTGCTCCGCCAATGATACCGCCTACTGACTTGGATGTGAACATGTATGAGTTAACTTGCTCAATCTCATCATGTCTCAAGATATCAACGGCTAAGGCATCCGTGGCAACATCTTGTAATGATGTAAAGATGTTGTAGACACAAAACATAATTGATACCAATAGAACATTAGATGCTGGATCGGGTACGAAAAGAATTGCTGAGAGGAAAATTACCATTCCGGTTTGAGCAGCCAATATCCAAGGTCTTCTACGCCCCATTTCTCGATACTGGAACCGGTCGATAACTGGGCCCCAGAGAAATTTGATTGACCATGGCAGAGTCCCTAGAGTCAGTAACAGTGCTAGTTTACCTGCTCCAACGCCCTCTAGCGCCAAGTATGTGACAAAGGTTACAGTCATGAATCCCCAAGGTATTCCTTGCGCAACATAAAGCGCACATAGAGTAAGAACTCTGGATCTGTAACTTTCCATCAATGAATTCCCGCGCTCAGTAGTTTCCTCATCAACAATGATTGCGTCAACAATTTCATCACCTGACTCGCTTTCTTCATCCTCTAGAATCATGCTAAGTTGGAACTTATTTCTGTTTATCGAAATATATCCAACTAGACCAAAAATGGCCACAAACCATGGAATAAATAGCAACAAGGAGATTTCTCCATCACCGGCTCCGAGTGCGGTAATATCTTGAGTCGTCTCGCCTTGACTTTTGATAAGGAAATCCAGTATCAGCAAATTAACGGTAGTTTCGACATTCTCGCCATCATCTGTGTGTGTGCACGCAGGACCACTAAATGCTTCTGCATCAACCTGAATAGAAATATTGTAACTACCCAGAGCGGCGTCACCAAAGGCTAATTGGTCGTGAATTTCTTTTTCTGACAACCCGGAGAGGTTGACGTTTTCTATGATTGAATTGTTATGCCAGGTTAAGTTCACCACATGACTACCAGGATTTGTTCCAGATTGGGCAAGACCCCAAACTCCTTTGTTTGCAGTTGCCGATATCGTGTCAGCAACATTATCCTCGATGCCTAAACATAGACCACCGTTTGCGGTTTCATCCTCACTCGGGTAATTTACTTCCAGTAATATTCCAACGACATTGCCACCAAAGTTGTCGATTGAGTCGCCGGCAAGCGATGATTCAACTACCCATGTGACATTTTCGCCATCTTGATAGTAATCGACTTTGTTTTCTAATTCAACAGTAAACCATTCGGCTGTTACTTGGTAATCACCAACACCTCCCCAATCTTGTTCACTAGGTTCCATGCAACCCGCAAGAAAGAAACTCGCAATACACAGGGAAATGATAGTCAATCTCCCTTGCATGTATGCCCCATTGTTGAAATCCTTTCAAATCTAACTATGCATAAGATTACTCTATTATCGGTATTACTACACAGAAAAACTCGATAGTATCAGTCAATTAGTTTTTGTCCAGCATGCGTGGAAATGAGATGCTAATTCTATAGAATGGTGGACGTGCCGAGATTTGAACTCGGGGCCTCTACCATGCCAAGGTAGCGATCTTCCAACTGATCTACACGCCCATTGTGTATACAAGCCCTGCCAAATGCCCTCCCATGATAAGCATTTTCAATCATCATACAGTTGATGAACAACCAATCATCCCTGCAACCATGGGCGACTCAGGTATGCTTGGTGATACGCCAATTCCTGATGATGACCCCCATATTCCTGATGGAGCAATAGAAGAGTCACTTGCTGTATTATCTGGCGTTACTGATGCAGTTTTCATGCCTTGGATTGAAGAGCGAATTCAATTAATCTGGTTAGAGCCAAAAGATGACCGCCTCGGTATGACCAGATTTGAGGAGGGTTCAGCTGAGTTGAATCGAAGACGGCGGTTGAGGTTAGATCCAGGTAAAGTAACTATCGGACTTCATCCGGCGTTATCAGAAGACGAGGCACTCTATCGTCACACATTCGTGCATGAATTTCTCCATGCAGCTGGGCTAACTTTGCACACTCCACTGCATGATGAGTTAACCAACAAGGTAGCGCCATCGCCAAAGATGTCTGAATCTCCATTATTACAAAAACTAAGGAATTCTGTATTAGGAGATCTAAAAGTAAAATCATGGTCATGCCAACACTGTGGTTATGCTTGGGATAGGACTACTGTAAGGAAGCCACTGCGCTGTCACAAATGCGCTCGCCCACTTTAATCTCACATACTCAAAGTTCATGAAAGAGATACTTTTGGCCTATAGTGGACGTATAGTGTAGTTGGATATCACTCTGGCCTTCTAAGCCGGCGACCCGGGTTCGAATCCTGGTACGTCCGCCACCCAAAATCTCCCAAAATTATGCACATAACCGCCAGATTGTAACCATAAAATCTCCCGATGCTCTCATATATGGCATGTTTGTGGCATGCCTGTTCACCATGAAGAGAGGTTCCCGTGCTTGGAAGAAATCTGGTAATCAGAGATGGAAGTGGCGCAAGAAGAAACTGCGACGCAGAAAGCGCGCTCGCCGACAGGCTAAGAACTGATTCTGCAGGTAAACCGAGGGAGTATAGTATAGCTTGGTAGTATCGCGGGCTCCAGTTGCACAGGAATGAAGACGAGTGGGTTTGCTGAAGTTGATGACCAACTGGAGCGCCGACCTGTTGCATCCTGNTNACCTTGCCCACTAACATGGGCGGTTCCAGAAGAAATCCGCTGGGGGGGGTTCAAATCCCTCTGCTCCCACCACGTCACTTTGATACGGTAGTGCTTTGAAGGATGCTACTGCCATGTNACGTAGTTAAATTAATGAGTCAAACTTCAACGAATTCTGGATCAAAAGCTCTCAAGTATATTGAATACCCAACTGTTACGCTAGAGTCTGTTCTCTCACATTGGAGTGTGGAATCGCCCTCCTCAGCATTTGCAGTGAAGGAAAAATCGTAATTCCCCATAATTTCATCTGAGGTATCAAACATTTTTTCTAATTCTGCAACGGTATATCCGGTCACATAAGGTTCTGAACCGAGGTTTGGTAGGTCTAGGAAATAAAATGAATACACTTCGCTTGATTCTACCTGAGAAGCCACACTTCCATTAGGTGTCTCGGCAGTGTATGCGACAGAGTCAGGGGCGTCCTCTCCGGGATCTGCAAGACATCCTACTCCTGTTGCCTCCTCATTATCACCGTTATTATCAAGAACGTTGATAGTTAACTCCAAACCAATGATATTTCTACCCTGTGCANCCTCAGGAAAATCGGCTTCAGTCAATAACAGTGTTACGGTTTCTCCATCGCCAATTTCGGTCTGCACGCTGAACCACTCAATCCATTCGCCTTGACCGAGGATGGCATAGTTCAAGTCTCGCTGATAGGCGTTCTCTTCTTGCGTCCATTCCATGACCACAGAATATATCGGATAAGCACTTAGCACAGCCACTACAATGACGGAAGCAATTTGCATTCGACGATTTGATTTATACTCAGTAATGTAGTTATTTATCAGGAGTCCAGCCTGTGCTTTTCTCTCGGTAAATGTTGGAGGTTTGGCGATATCTTGCTCATCTTGAGAAACAATTTGGTAAATTGCTTTCATCCAATTCGGTTTTTCAGTGACATGGTCGGCTTGATTGTGATAATATATGGCAACTATCATACCGATAGAGCACAGGGCGCTGAGGATCGAAAGAATAAATCCAGTTGATGGCGACGGTTCAAATGATACTGTGTACTCATCAGAAAATAGAATTGCTCCTAAAAATCCATCATCAGCATATGCGTAATTGCCGCTTGATGGAAGCAGTATATACCATACGATTGGTGCCAACACAATGAGGCCGGCTGAGAAGCCACCTGAAACTGTTGTCAAGCGGCTGTTGGTGAGGTTTCCTAGTGAACAAACCGATAAGACTGCGGTAATTAGCAGCGCAATCATACCAGTCCAAATCATCAGCGAAGTAATCGATCCAGCCCGGTCCATATCCTCAAATGTGGTTTTCACATCGCCTTCAGTGGATTGGGCTATATTTTCATATGATTTAGTGTCCGTAAACAATTCTGTAGATGTCTCAAAATTTGAATCTAAAAAAGTTATTTCAAGGACAGAATCTATTTCCTTTAGATTCAAATCACCAGTTAATTCAGCCTTAACGCTGTATTCCAATTCCCCTTCGTCATCGGTGAACTCGGTAGATTTGTCCGTATCAACTGTCGCCCAAGGTGCACCGATAGAGAAAGCAGTAAAAATGAATGACAAAACCGCAAGAATCAGCGTCACAGTGCCAAATTTATGTCTGTCCTCCATGGTATTAATACCGACGAGTTATTCAAACAAAAAGTTTAGGCCGGCGCGAGTGTTGTTTTCTAATCTATGCGAACTAATTACTGATACGGATAAATCGCCGATTGAGTGTCGAGTTTATTGGCAACATATTCAGTATCCTTGATACTAAAAAGCGGGAGTAAATCTGTATTGTTGCTTCTAATGTACTGTTTAAACCGTTTCAATACATATTTGGCAGAGCATTTAGGCAGTGCGTTAATCAAGTTATGAATATCTTGATGAGTAATAGATTACTGCTGAACGTTGTGAGGCACATGAAACGGCTGTTAGCGCTCCTACTTGTCGCAGTAATTTTCCTACCCCTGACTGGTACGATTTATCACAAACCAATCGACCATAGATCACAATGGTTTTCCCTTGATGAGCATGGTATAAACTGGGCGCATTTTGACTCTACCTTCGAAATCCCCTCTCAAGAATTACCCAGTTGGCAAACTGAATCAACACCTTGGTGGGAGCGGTCAATTCACGACACAAATCGCAATGGAGTTTATGATTCTATAGAAAAATCCCACCTACCTGTCGGTATGGGGGTTACTTATGATAAGGAAGTTACCCAGCAACACGTCATTGACCTCGATAATCTTGGAATAGTTGTGGTTGATGTTTTGGAATCAATAAATACAATTTTAATCGGTATTAATGAACCGAATATTGCTCCTGAAATAATCAATCTAACAGATGCAGTAATGGTTCATCAATATGGCAAGGTGGTGTTTTACGGCGATGTCCAAACCCAAAATGTCAAGGCAAGAAACTCTAGTCAATATCCGAATGGAGCTTGGAATTTTGGCGTAACAGGAAAAGGTGTAAACATAGCCATGGTCGACACTGGTGTAGATAATGAACACCCGGGATTAGTTGGAAAATTCGTTGCAGGATACGATGCAGTTTGTTACATGCACACCGATCCAAATTGCGTCATAGCAGGCTTTGGTTCCAGGGAAACAGACGGCTCTTTTGATCCAGACGATGGCAATCAGCATGGAACCGCTTGTATCGGCATGTCCTCAGCAACTGGTATTGATGCAGACGGCAGTCAAACCGAATTTTACGGCTCAGCCCCTAATTCATCCCTAGTCGATGTTAGGATAGGAACCGACGCTGGAGCAGGACCTTTCGAAAATTATGTATTAGAGCAGGATTTTTATGAATCAGCGTTAAATGGATTACAATGGATTATCGACAATAAAGATACGGCTTGGGCAGGAGTAGATGAATCGCTACATGGAATAGATATTATTTCACTTTCTTGGGGTATAACATCTCATGAGGGAGGTGGTTCAGACGGAAATGACCCATTCAGTGTGCTATTAAATGTGGCCATGGAAGAGGGTATTGTGGTAAGCGTTGCAGCAGGTAATGATGGACCTAACAACGATGGATTATCAGGGATGGGTTCTTCAGATTTAGCAATTACAGTTGGTGCAACTGATGATGGTAATACTATTGAGCGAGACGATGACACAATTGCTTCATACTCTTCTCGAGGACCTCGTCGTGACAATGGTGATGGTAATCCGCTAAATGAACTGAAACCAGAGGTGACTGCACCTGGCACAAACATCATTCAAGCTGAGGGTTGCGTGACCTCGAGTGGCTGTAGCAATTTCCTTGGTGGTGATGCATCATCCAACACCTACACTAGTAGAGGTTCCGGTACTTCTTACGCTACACCATCAGTGTCTGGAATTCTGGCATTGATGATTGAAGCAAATGAAGATTTATCACCGATGGAGATGAAAGAGATACTAAAGTTCACTGCTGAGCGAAAAGGTGAGCCAACTCAACCAGCAGTTGATCCATTTTGGAATAGAGATTTTGGTTGGGGTCTAGTAGATGCATATGAAGCTGTCAAACTATCATTACACATTAAAGAACTGGGGTTGACAGGTTCTATTGATATCAACGCTCAAGTTCATGTTGATTCTATGGGCATTGATAATGGATCGAAGTTGTATGTCATCGATGGATTAGCTTGGAGTCAAATGGGTTCTCTCACCGCTATTGAATACCGAATCAATGATGGCAATTGGATGTCTGTTTCATTTGAGGAATCTAACGGTACATTAGGGGCACTTGAGAGATTCGGTTGGTCAATTGCATTGGATGTTGATAAAATGATCACAGGAGATAACACCATTGAAATAAGGGGGTTGACTGATGAGGGACAATCACTGCCAGTAATAATGACTGTTATGGGCGAGGGTAATTTAGGTTCGGCCTCCGAATCATTATTCCACAAATTGCATCTTGATTTCATATTCATTGTATCATTTTTATTTGTCGCATTGCTATTGTGGTTCAGCAGAACTTCGAACCCAGAGACCATAACTTTGGATAGCGATGAGTCAATTGACAAAGTGCTGAAAGATGATCTTGACATTGCTTCTGTTGTTGATGCCGAATTATTGGAAGGATAACGATAGGTGGTATTGTGCGGACATTTAGCAACAGGGCGCTAGAAATACAGCCAACGGGCGTTAGAAAGATGTTCGATTTAGCAGGCGATGATGCAATTTCGTTTGGTTTAGGGGAACCTGATTTCCAACCACCAAAAATTGCCATTGATGCCTTTCATCAGGCAATGTTAGCTGGCCATAATAAATACACTACAACTGCGGGATTACCAGCGTTACGTGAGAAAATTGCTCGCTCATGGGATAACTATCAAAGTGGTATGAATCAAGATAACGTTTGTATTACCATGTCGGGAACAAATGCCTTGCTTAACCTATTCTTAACCTTGGTTAATCCCGATGAGAATGTTCTGCTCCCCGAACCATATTTTCCATTGTATGGTCCGGATGTCACTATCTGTGGTGGCGAAGATCGCTATTATCCTTGCAAGTTTGAAAACGAATTTATTCCAAGCGTAGATGATTTGGAAAAACTTGTGGATGAAAATACTGTGGCGATATTGTATAATTTTCCCAGCAATCCTACAGGAGGGACTCTCAACCATACTCAGCGAGATGAATTACTTGATTTTGCCATCAAAAATGATTTATGGATTATTAGCGATGAAGTATATGACAGAATTGTATTTGAGAGCCAACATGTATCGTTTATGGGTGTTGATTATGATAAGGTATTTGTCGTTAATTCCTTTTCTAAAACTTTTGCTATGACTGGTTGGCGGATTGGCTATATAATTTCAACTAACCTTGAAGCTATGAGCCAAGTAACAAAGATGCAATATTACATTACCGCATGTTCAAACGACGCAATGCAATATGCTGTCCTCGCGGCGATGGATCAAGCTGCAGATTATCCGGAATTAATCGCTAAAGAGTTCAAAGAGAGATGTGATTTAATCGTCGATCGACTTAATGACATGCCCGGAGTTGAATGTCACAAGCCAAAAGGAGCAATCTATGTTTTTCCTAAGGTTCAGGTTAGGGGGTTGACTTCTGAAGAAATTGCGATAGAGTTGCTTAAAGATGGAGTTCTATGTTCGCCCGGTTCGGCCTTTGGACCATCAGGAGAGGGTCATCTGAGGTTTGCATATACTATCTCTAAAGAAAAGATATCCCTGGGCATGGATAAAGTTGAATCTACTCTTAAACGACTTAACGGAATGTGATGAATCATGCCATTACTTGCACCGGTGATGTATTTTTCTTTTGGCTTCGTTGTTGCATTTCTATTCCCCCGTCTCCCAATCATTTTAATCACGAGGGGCAAGGGATTCAATACCACATTTCCAGAGCACCCAGCACCAATTCCATTGTCACCAAAACTCACCCAGAGGGTCCTCCACATGCGTATGATTTATTGGATGGGTTTTGTCGTTGCAACAATACCTCTGTTGTTTGGTCTTGCCTCGATTAAATGGGGCAATAATGCCTTTGGTTTTGGACTGTGGCTTTCTTCTGGGTGGTTCATACTCTCGAGATTGCAAACCTTTGTTGGTGGCCCAAAGCCACCATGGACATTGGACATGGCTCAGCGATTGCAGATGGTTATGGATAAGACAAATTCTGCCTCCAGTTGTTGCAATCATCCGCAACCAGAGTGGGAAATACTTACGGTTTCATGCACCGCATGTGGTAAAANATTGGACAAATTACCTCGTCCAGACTTAGGCAGGAAACGAATGGATGGTCTATTTGTTGGTGGACTTAGGTTGTTGTTGACCGACGGCCATCCAACCATTACGGAGGATGAGAATCCGATAGATAACGTACAAGATTCTGAGGAATGAATTATCTTACTAAAACCGACTAATTTCGAATGAACTATGAGCAATCTTTGATAATTGATTGAATTGACGTTGCATCATGGCGGGTAAGGGCCGTAAAAAACCATTTAGTGCTCGCCTATGGTTGACCATAGTTGCACTTTGTCAGGTTTTTTTAACACCATTGATCGCCTTCACTCTCACATATTTGTTTGAATTCAGTTTTTTCGGTGACACAATCAATATCTCGTTTCAACAAAAAATGATTCCGTGGATTTGTGCTGCGTCGCTAATGTATGGTATGGTCGCATTATTTCTTGCCTTGATAATTGGCGGTTACACTCCCATAATGGTAATTGAAAGCGGTGGCTGGGGGAAGTTTCTGAAATTTTCTCGCTCACCCAGAAGTGCCACTCAGAGGAGAATTGCAAGACGGAACTACGCATCATCCCCACATGGCCAGATAACTGTGCTAGCCCATCAAAGATGGCAGCAAGGGCACTCAATAATATCAACGCACGGTGGACTAATTCTTCTTGCTGTGCCATTTCAAGTATTATTAGCAACCCTCCCACTAGCCATGGTTTTGCTGGTTCCGGACAGTCTGATGAAAGAAAATCGTCGGCTAGAACTAGCACTTATTCTGTACGTATTCACTTTAGGTATTGTAATGAGATACTACCCAAAGTTAGCCAACAGATACATTGGTATTGCATCCTTCACTAGAAAATGGTTAATTTCGATGACTAAGATTTCTTGGCTCGCTCCAGTACTAATCTTGTGGTTAATGGGTAGAATGGCAAGTGTTGTGGTGCTTGGTTGGATTGGTTCAGATATAGACTTGAATATTGATTTTGAGAAATCATTTTTTGAAACAACTCTAAACATTGGTTCAATTCCAGAAACTTCATTTTTAGATTTGATTGCTGCACTTGCCGTAATTCCACTAGCTACCTTCACGACACTCGCGGTCTTGGGTGCTGGTTCAGGTGACCCACCTGAGTGGATGGTGGAAAACTTGGAATTGCAAGAAACCACGGTCAGCAATTTGTCTAACACCGTGAATAATATTTCAAATGCAATAATTAATCCAGATGTCTCTGAGGTTATTGACGGGCTTACTTCTACCTTGGAGCATGATGAGAATCAATGGGATGAAGATGTTTCTGAAGTTTTGGAAGATGATGGATTACAAATCCGAGATCATAATAGTGCTGTAAATGATGATTTGGGGAAAAATGAACAGGTAGATTTTGAGCATTTTTTCGATGGCGACTTTGGTCAAACTACTAAACAACCTCCACATGATGAACCGTCAGTAAGCGGCCTCAAGTAGATTAAATTGGCAATTTTCCGGTAGACATTCATCAATTACTTTCATGTGTTGAATGTTCATGGGTGGGATGTTGATGATGATGAGAAGGCTGTCTTCGGTTACCCTTGTTAGTTTATTATTGCTGCAGACATTAGCGCTAAATTACCTGCCAGAAGCCGAGGCCGCATCTGCAAGAGGAGGCGCTAGCGATGATTTCACCATATCCAGTATAGAGCTGGGAAATTCATCTTTTCAACCCGAAATTTGGATACAGCCGAATGGTGAGGTCACGGATTATTTGCTTCAAAACGATTTGGTAGAGGTGGTAATAACAGTATCCAAAGATGGTCCAGTAACAGGGACCCAGAAACAGACAGATGCTCAATTAGAAGTTGTTCATCCTATCGGTTTCGTGATTGAAACTTTCACATGGACCACTGAACTACTGGCAGGTGGGCAGGNAGAAGAGCATAAATTAACGTGGAATCCTCAACAAGCTCACTCGATATTAAACACTTCAACAAATGAGTTGACGGGAGGATTGATTTTACGTGCTTCGGTGAATTTCACTGAGGATGATAGAAATGATAACGATGTGATGGAAAAACAGGTTCCAATCGCAGTCTACAAAGATAAAATGGATACAGAACCCAGCTCGACCACACCGTCTTTTCACTCCGGGAAATACCCAATAGGCGGTGGCGATGCCACAAGCCGTTACGGTTCATGGTACATAGACAACGGTCAAACAGATGGTAATTCAGCAGTTGGCGATGACCATTGGCGGATGATCAATGAAGCAGACAACGATTATCCAGGAAGTTCCTTTGACAGGTTGGTTCACTCATTCTACTGGCCCCAAGACACTAGTTGCAATGGTCAAGCATATGATGCTGGATTGAGTACATATTACGGGATTAATGTATGTCGACAACTCTTCCAATCTCAAAATTACATATCTACTCAAGTACACTTGCAGGCCTGGGGTGTGATGGGTGCAGGCGATTCCGCCTACTTAGAATTCTGGAATGGCAACGGTAATTTCACCGACCCGCTGCAGTCTGTGCATTGGGACGTTGCGGAAATTAATCCAAGCCCGTTTTCTGGGGAGTGGAAGAATATTTCTTGGGATCCACAAACGGTCTGGTCACAGAATCCTGCATTACAAAATCCCGATTTATTGTTAGGCGGCAACTCTTGGACGTTCAGTTTAGTCTTACGCTCCGATAGTTCAGCAGCAACTTCAGGGATGCGTTTTGATGACTTTATTCAGTTTGGTATATCTAAGGTTGATGGATACACTCTAACCGCTACATGTGACGAACCGATAGGTGGCTTTGAAACAGTACCGAATGATTTGGTGTCCTGGAAGTGCTTGGTCACAAACAATGGGTACAAAAATGTCCAATTTCGTGCTCAAACCAATGTAACCAACGCATCTTGGATGGACCCTCAAATACCNCAATTACGGCTTGACACAGCTAATCCAAATGATAATGATTTCAATGTTGTAATTCCGCCAATCGGTCCTTTTGCAACTACAGAAGTTTGGGCGAATCTATCAATACCTCCCGGTACCGATGTGCAAATTCAAGAATGGGACATATGGTTTACCGATGCAAGTTCAGCCAACAGTGGTGAAAAAGCAAGAGTCTCGACAACGGTGGCAATTAACTCGCAATACAGTGTTAAGTTGACCTCAACAGCGCCACAGATTGCACTTAATATGAACCCTGGCGAATCAAAATTACTGCCATTTACCATCTTCAATACCGGTAACTTAGATTCGACTTTCCAACTTCGAACAACCTTTAGCGAGGATTTATGGTCAGGCATTGCTCAAGATGAATTAGGTAATGCGATAAGCTCAATATTCATGCTCAAGGGCACCTCGGCAAATTTGAATTTATTGGTTGTAGCAGAAGATAGGGCATTGCCCGGGCAAGTTAGTGTCAACATTAGGGCCTCTAGAACCAGTGGAGATGTAGTTGGGGATACATTGTTGACCCGTACCATTGACGTGCCCACATACCGTGATTTTGAACTGGAGGCAAGCTATGCCTTGTTTAGTAATGATGACGGTAGACTATATGTTGAAGGATTTGCTAATGAGGAAACAAAATCAATCCTAATTTCGTTATCCAATAATGGTAACGATGAGGAGTCATACAATATCTCAGTGACTAACGATTTCCCGATTAAATATCGTCAACTTGGTGCATATGTTGATACAATTCAATCACCTATACTCGAAGAGTGGGGCGGCTCCTGGACATTTTTCCTTAACCTCCCAATGCCAATCGGGCTGCCTGAAGGTTTCTATGAGGTTGTGGTTACCGCTACTAACGTCGACGATTCCTCCCTATCGGTGAGCGAGGTAATTCCAGTAGAGATACGGAAAACTGCGTCTGTGCAGGTTGAAACAGATATATCCGACCAATCCTACATCCCAGGGGACATTGCTCAGGCAATGACTTTCGAAGTGACAAATTTAGGCAACATCCCAGACAAGTTTGACATGAGTCTCAATCTGCCACAGGGTATGAATGCCCAGTTTACTAATCTCGTTGATGGGCAATATACTCCCACTATTGACAGCGGTACGAGTTACAATGTAACAGTAGAATTTTCCTTCGATAGCGGGGTTAGTGGAAACTTGCAGATGGTGATAGTTGCTAAGAGTGATTTTGATAAATCAGTTATAGCAAGCGGCGGTTCTACTTACTCTGTCGGTAGTTCCAACCAATGGCTCAAGATTCTCCCATCACAGCAGGTAATTATTGACAATCATGAAGATGAAGTCGTTTTAGAGGTAACAGTAAGAAACCAATTTTCCACTGCGCAATCAGTTGCTATGGATATTGACTACGGTAACTCAAGTAGTTGGTATCAATCCAGAATTGACAGTAGCGATCGCCAATTCGTGCTTGGGACTAACGATGATAGAGTCGTAACCATTAGATTTGAAGTGACAGAGGACACACTGAAGAGTTTAGATTATCCAATTTTTGATTCTGAAATAATCTTGTGGGCTAGGTCTGATACTGTTAGTGATGCTGCTCAATCAACAATCCAAGTTCAGTTGAGAAAAATAATCATAGAAACAAATGATGAAACAGAATCAGGGTTTGATTTTGCAGGGGCTGCAACCTGGCTTGGTTTTATTACAATCATTGCAGGTGGAATTGTTGTAACGATTAGAATTTTGCGAAGTGTGGAAGATGATGATGATGAATACGCCAATTGGGGACAAGAAGGCTATCAAGATAGTTTGACCTCAAGTTATCAATCGGTCATATCTGCCCCAACAGTTCCTTCAGGTCCATCGGCGACTCAACCTGCTGCCCTGGCACAACAAGCAACCGAAGCAGCAAAACCAGTTCCAGAGATTGTGCCTCAACCTCAACCTGAAACACCACCAGGACCACCATTGCCAGAATCGGGTTTGCCGGCTGGCTGGACAATGGATCAATGGAATGTTTATGGCGAAATGTGGTTGTCGCAAAACCAACAAAACTGAAATTTATTGGAACCTTGTTTAATCGTAGGGTTCAAGACTTAGTTGCCCTCGCAGACTATGAGGCGAGGACATGTATGGCAATGGACAAGCACCTATTTTCATTTTGAAAGACGGTACACAAAGAACAAGAGGCAGAACCGCTCAATCAAATAACATAGCCGCAGCAAAAGCAGTCGCTGATGCGGTTAGGTCAACTCTTGGTCCTAAAGGAATGGACAAGATGCTAGTAGATTCAATGGGCGATGTAGTTATCACCAACGACGGCGCCACAATTCTCAAAGAGATGGATATTGAACACCCTGCTGCAAAGATGATTATTGAGGTGGCAAAGACCCAAGAACAACATTGCTTTGATGGTACCACAACCGCAGTAGTCCTCTCTGGCGAGTTGCTTAAGCGGAGCGAAGATTTGATTGAACAGAATGTCCATCCAACGGTTATTTGTGAAGGTTTTAGATTAGCTGCTGAAAAGGCTGTAGAATTACTTGAAAGTCATGGTATTGCTACTATGAATGATGATTCAGTTCTAATGGAAGTCGCCAAAACTGCACTAACTGGTAAGTCTGCCGGTGCAGTCAAATCTTTCATGGCGGACATTTGTGTCAGATCAGTTAATGCTGTTGGTCTGATTGATGGCGATCAAAGGATTGTTGACCTATCTGACATAAAGGTTGAGAAGCGTCAAGGGGGATCCATCAAAGATTCAACACTAATCGACGGAATTATCTTGGATAAGGAAAGAGTTCATGCTGGTATGCCAAGATCGATGAAAGGTGCTAAGATAGCACTAGTTAACTCTGCTATTGAAGTAAAAAAAACCGAAGTTGATGCCAAAATACAGATTACCGACCCAAAACAATTGTCAAAATTCCTAGAAGAGGAAGAAAACTACATCAAAGGATTGGTCGAGAAAATCAAGAATTCAGGTGCTAATGTACTGATTTGCCAGAAAGGTATCGATGAATTAGCCCAACACTACATGGCCAAGGAGGGAATCTTTGCCATCAGACGGGCCAAGAAATCTGATATGGAAGCACTATCAAAAGCAACTAGCGGAAAAATAGTCACTAACTTGGATGACTTAACCGCTGCAGACCTTGGGAATGCACAAAAAGTCGAAGAGAAGAAAATAGGAGAATCTGAAATGACTTTCATTACTGGATGCCCGGAAGCAAAATCAGTTTCGGTTCTACTTCGCGGCGGAACAGAGCACGTTGTTGATGAGATCAGAAGAGCATTTGATGATGCGGTTGGTGTGGTATCAGTTGCGTGGGAAGACGGTGCGGTTTTGACCGGAGGTGGAAGCGTATTAGCTGCCCTATCAAGGGATCTTAGAACCTTTGCTGAAACCGTTGGTGGCAGGGAACAGATGGCTATTGAAGCCTTTGCCTCAGCCTTGGAAATAATTCCCCGAACACTTGCAGAAAATGCAGGATTAGACCCTGTGACAACACTAATCGAATTGAGAAAAGCTCACGCCGATGGTCAATCAAACGCTGGAATCAATGTATACGAGGGCGGAGTGGTCGACATGAGGGGCGCTAATGTCCTCGAACCAATACGAGTCGTTGAGCAAGCGATTCAATCTGCCACTGAAACCGCAGTTATGATTCTTAGAATTGACGATGTCATCTCATCAAAAGGCGTCTCTATGGGCGATGAGATGGGAGATATGGGCGATTTCCACATGTGATTTGGGCGATAAAAAATCGCTAAATCAAAACGCTATTTACGCGGTAGAGCAAGCAACCTTCAAAGACTACGGGGGATAGGGTGCAACATCTCGAAGGTGATTATGTATGACGGTCGTCGCGAAGGTTTGGATTGAAGAAGATTGTATCACTTGTGATGCGTGTCAAGACATCGCTCCAGAAGTATTCGAAGTAACGGATGAGACCTCTAAAATTCTCGCAGCTGTAAGAACCGACGGTACCTTTGACAGGAATACTGGTAAAGCCCCTCTAGTAGGTGATCTTGGCGCACAATATGGTGAACTTATTCTAGAAGCCTCTGACGCATGCCCAGTTGAAATTATCAAGTATGAATTGGTTACAGATGGAGTAGAAGCTCATACTGTTGAAGCACCAGTAGAGGTCGCAGTTGAAGCGGTAGCTCCTGCAGCAGCAGTTGCAGTAGCTGGAGCAGCGAGTGCAGAATTAATGTCATTGATGGAAGGAGATCGTTCGTTAGCCATTCTGTTTGGTTCGCAAACTGGTAACGCAGCAGGTTTGGCCGAGAAGACAGCAAAACTTGCCGCCAACTATGGCCTAATTCCAACCGTATACGATATGGATGGATTTGACCCATCGAATCTTGCAAACCACAAGAGGACTCTAATCATCACTTCCACTTGGGGCGAAGGAGAGATGCCAGATAACGCAGAGACTCTTTGGCAGAGTGTCAGTTCTAATTCGCCATCTCTTGCTGGAATTCACTTCAGTGTCTGTGCAATAGGAGATACTGCATATGACGAATTCTGTAAAGCGGGTATCGACTGGGATGAAAAGTATCAAGCTTTAGGAGCAAATAAAGTACATGAAATCCAACTTTGCGACGTTGATTATGAACCTCCTTGGGCGATTTGGGTTGAAGAAGCACTTCCCAAGATTGCTTGTGTAGACTCTTCGGGAACTTTACAAATCGAACTTCTCGATGAGATGATTGCTTACGGGACAAGCAGCGATGAAGAAGAAGTCTCGGGCGATTTTGCCCCCGGAATTATCAACAAGGCGGAACTAGAGGTTACCCTTGAATTGTTCAGATATTGCCCTACAGCAGCAGACTCGGGCTGGGACACATTAGTGTGTAACATACCTGCTAATGCGTCAATTCAAGATATGTTAGCTGCAGTAAAAAACAACATTGACGGTAGTTTGACATTTAGAACCGGAGACGGTACAGGTTCACCAACATCCGGTTTAAGAGTGAACGGAAGACTTGTGTTAGCAGATATCACAGCCATCTCAGAAGTCATTGGAAATGATGGTACAATTAAGATTGAACCTATGTCTGGTTACCCGGTAATCAGAGATTTGATGGTCGATTACTCGATGTTCGAAGAACGCCGTGCGAAAGCAAAGCCATGGATGTCTTCCAGTCCAAGAGAAGGCGCATACATAATCAATGGAGAGGCAGTGGGAGTAATGGACTCAGCTGACGCAGTTAGATTACACTCGATTAGTGATGTAAAATCATATCACTTAGTTCATTCAATGTCAGATACAGTTGCTTATGATTCTAGCTATGAAGGTCCAGGAATACATCTCCAAAGGTGGAATCGAATTATGGATCCAAGGTCTAGTGAGAAATACAAAAATTCCCTTATTGCGTCACTCAACAATTCAACCGGGGTCTGGGCTGAGGCAGACCTTGCCTCGATTGCAAGATACGGACAGGAAGGAAAAACCGCATCAAACGGGCTCAATAACATAAGAGCATACATATTGAACCAAACCAATTACCGGGGTCCTCATGGAAGATTGGTGAAGTGGTATGGGCGCAGCGTAAAATGGACTGGTAAATTAAACGAAACAACACTATACCGACAAGTGCTGGGCCCAGTTGGATTAATCAGCAATATCTTTGATGGTGTTTCAGCAAGAATGGTTTTGGGTTTCACTAGAACAGGTGGGCCACCGATTCGCAGTCTACAGGCTTTGATTCTACCACCAGCAGGAATTGGTAAGATTCCAAATATGTTCAATTCAAAAGTTAAGAATCATCATCAAGTAGTAGGCCTATTCAACGAAATTGACCAAAGATTCTGAGTGATTATGATGCCTAAGATAGCATACTATCCAGGAAATGTTGCTAGAGCAGCCTCTATTGAAGTTGAGGATTGTATTCAACCTCTGTGTAAAACCCTTGGAATAGAATTAATTGAACTGCCAGAAGCAACAAGTGATGGTGGTAATATAATAAAACAAGCCTCTAGCAAACTACAGCACGCCTTGGTGGCAAGGAATCTTGCACTTGCTGAAGAAAAGGGTCTAGACATAATGACAACTTGTGCTACAAGTCACGGGATAATGAAGGATACAATGCAAGATTTGACTAATGACCCAATATATGCTGCTCAACTTAATAATTTGATTGCCCGCTCAACTGGTGTTGAATATCGTGGGGAGGCGGATTCTTGGCACCTACTTCACTACTTAGTAGAGGAAATTGGTTTGGAAAAGGTAACAGACGCTGTAGTAAATCCAATTCAATTGAATGTTGCACCATATTATGGCCCAAACATGCAAAGAGAAGGGTTCTGCGGCAAGGACGATCCATTCATGCCTACCTATATTGAACAATTAATTATCGCTCTTGGTGGCACCCCAGTTAGTTATGATTTGAAGTGTCAAAGTGTTGGAGCACCATCTCTTTTGACCTTAGAAAAACCAGTAATGTCATTGATATCATCTGTAATTTCTGATGCTAAGTCAAATGGAGCGGATCTAATTGTTAGTGCTTGTACAGTATCCCACGCTAACTTGGATTCTTACCAGACCAAAGCCGGTAGAAAAACTGGAAAGAATACTAGCATACCAGTTGTACATCTAGCGGAATTGATTGCTTTTGCTTTTGGACACTTTCCCGATAGATTTGCTCAGTTAAGAACAAGAGCCATACTAATTGGCGGCTGATTAGTAAAAATTGGCCAATTTTTCTAAGTTCTCTCTCGATAATTCATTTGAGAGTTCAGCTAAACTAGTCCTGAAGAGACCAGCAATAGATTGATACTTTTCGATTAATATAGTACAAGTATCAATATCAATCTGGGTTATCGAGGATAGCAAATTGATTTGTTTTGTAATGCCATTTTCACCCCAACGATTCAACAAAAAGTTTGAACTTTCTCCTTGATTCACCATGGCGGAGATTTCCTGTGCCGCTGCTAGGCATATTTTGTCAATTTCTTTATCATCAATCTCATTATACGCCACAAATTTCCGGATAGAATCAGAAAAGCCGCTATTCTGCTTGGCGATCAAAAACACAAGATGTGCAGATTCCATCGAATTTTTTGTGGTAATTATTGGAACTCCTAAATCAAGAGTTACGTGAGCTAGCGCTCCCAAGACAGCGTTAGGGTGGACAGAATTGCCAATTTCCCCTAGTTCAATTAGCAACAATGGTTTTATCTTTGCATTTCTCAAGCGCTGACATTGTTTGAATAATCTGCCGTCAATTATTGAAGTTAACAAATCCCGTGACGTCTTCCTTTCAATTAGAATGTTATCATCGATTAAAATATCCCCAGTTACTAAATTGTCGTACTCTACAGTCATGCCAAAGCTGCTAATGTAAGCAGATAGTGTTGATGATGCTTCTCGATAGTCTAGAATTACTGTGGCATTTACTCCTTCAATCAAATCGTTAATTACCTGGTTAGCAGCATTAACCGAATCGATTTTTTGCTCCCTCTGACTTTTGCCGTGTTCGGTTTGTTGGGGAAAAAATTGGTCGAGTCCCGTTTGATTTCTTGGTCGTTTATCTTTGGCCAATATGGTCTTGTTCTGTTTGGTGTAATTTGTGTTCATATCTTCTTGAACAACCTCACCTATTTGTTCTGTAGGATATAGTTCGTTCAGCCGTCTTATTTCTGACTCAAGGAATTGATTCGCAGTAATATGATTGCCTGCTAGTTCTACTTCAAAATAGGCTAATATTTCTTTAATCGAACTTGGGCTGAATTCGAGGCGTCCCTGCCGTTTAATTTCAGCTAAATTATTGTACATTTTTTCCTCTCTGGTCTTCGATGCATAACTAACGAATTGATCTCGAGTTTCTTTTGCGACAAGGGTTTTAACTGTTCCAGAACTTTGTCTTGCAGTTCTGCCTCTACGTTGAATTGATCTAATAGCGCTGGGGACTGGCTCATACATCAAAACCAATTCGGCAGCTGGGACATCTAATCCTTCTTCCCCTACGGAAGTTGCGACTAGAACATTAATTTCGCCATTCCTAAACTCTTCAAGCCTTGCTAGTTGTTGCTTTTGTGTCATACCCTTCTGCCTTCCGCTACTAGACTGGCCAATGAATTGGGATACTTTTACCCCGTCGATATTAGTTAATAATTCAGTAAGATTGTTCACAGTGTACCGATATTCAGTAAATATTATGATTCTTGAATTAGGGTTATTAGAAATTTTCTCGCTCACCAAATCACTTACAATTTCAGCCTTTGGATGTAACTCACCAATATTTCTTGCATTGGAGCGAAAATTATGAATTACGGGTTGAGCCAAAAATCTGTTAGTTCCTCTATCCCCACTACGTCCTTCAGTTTCCGCCTTGTCCAAAAATGCTAATCCGGCTTTTATCCCTTGAGTCTTTAACAGGTCAAGAAGCATATGCATTCTACGTATGTCAGAAACCTTTCTAGCAGCATTATAGCCACGCTTATCTCTTCGGCTAATCGCTCTACTTACAGACTGCTGGGCTTCAGTGATTATTCTTGATGTGATATTTTTAACCGAACCCATAAAACCCATTCTTTGTATACTCTCAACTTCCCTTGATTGGTGTTCTTGGAGTGGAAATATTAGTGTTTTTAGCGATTCTGGTAGGTCAACATAAATTATGTCATTGTGTAAAGTTACTGTGTACGGTTTCAATAATGGTTCATCTTTGATTGATACGTCTAATCTATCAATTCTCAAGCGCTTAGCGACTTCAAGAATCGCGCCTTTGCTAGAGCCAGGGCTAGCCGTCGCTGCTAATGTGAAACCGTTTGGGTTATGGCTAGCATATAGGTCTCCAACCTGTGCATATGCGTGATTACCAGTTGCATGATGCGCTTCATCAAAAATAATCAAGGATACTTCATCAAGTGAAATTTTCCTATTGGTTGCATCGTTTCGTATTACTTGCGGGGTGGCCACAAGAATACGCCCTTTCTGCCATATTTCATTGCGTTTTTCAGGTGAAGTCTCGCCTGTGTAACGTAGAATAGTGTCAGAATCAATGTTCAGCATTTCCCTTGCCATCCTTTGTTGCTGAGCGACTAGACCGGTTGTTGGGGCAATAAGGATAATTTTTTGCTCATGTGTTCTCAAGAATTCTGCCATTACCATCCATTCTACTGCGGTTTTTCCAAACCCAGTAGGCATCACCATGAGGCATGATGAAGATAAAGCATTTTTCAATGCCCTAATCTGATATGCTCGCGCCTCTACGCCATTGTTCAGAAATGGGTGAACAACTACAGGCATCAAGCCGCCTTTTAGACGAGGGTTCAAAAGCATGATGTTGGTATTTGACACACCTCAATCACTAAAAATCTCCTTATTTTTATGTTGTATAATCGATTGACCCAATCCCAATAGTGACCGAACTACTCATATACCAAAGGTAAGTCGGATGGATGCTTAAAGGTGAGTAGCCAGACACAATGGGCCATCCCTCGAGGACCCCAATAGTCTCGTTCCGCAATCGTCGGAACGTGGCGCAGTGTCACGGCTTCTCCAATCCTGAGAGTCCTCGTATGCCCTCTCGGTGGGGCCCCTACGTTGTAGAAATAATGGAGGAATCCGAATGGCGAAGAGAAGTCACCCACGAAGAGGTTCGATGGCGTTCAGTCCGCGTAAGCGTGCGAGGCGTCCCTTCGGGCACGTCAAGTCGTGGCCAAAAACCGAAGCGAGCGAAGTTAGAATACAAGGATTTGCTGGATGGAAAGCCGGCATGACTCACGTTCTAGCTCGTGATTTAAACCCAAGAAGCCCGTCTGCAGGTCAAGAAAAAAGAATTCCTGTAACTGTCGTGGAGTGTCCAAAGATGCGTGTTCTAGGCGTTCGAGGATACCAAATGACACCCTATGGTAAGCAAGCCGTTGGTGAGGCGTGGGTCGATGCGGGACAAATCGCCGATGCGTTTAGCGATCTATTCAAGCGATTGCCGGAACGCAAGGAGCATGATGTTGACAAGCATTTTGAGAACCTAGAAAATTCAGATTTAGTAGAAGTAAGAATCATCGTTGCAACCCAACCTAGTCATATTACTGGAGTGCCGACAAAGATTCCAGACGTCATGGAAGTTGGACTTGATGGTGGTAGTGTAGGAGAACAACTAAACTTCGCCAAGGAAAAGCTCGGTGATGAGTTTTCCTTTGCAGATTGTTTCGAAGAGGGTGGCTTAACAGATATAGTCGCCGTCACCAAAGGTTATGGATGGCAAGGTGTTATCAGAAGATTTGGTGGTAAACTACAATCACACAAGAACTCGAAGAAGCGAAGACAACATGGTAACATGGGTGACTTCGGTACTGGATATGTTCGTAAGACCATCAGACAAGGTGGTCAAACAGGATACCACCAAAGAACTGAGTACAATAAGAGAATCTTGAGAGTTGCAAATCCAGAAGACCATTCTATTACACCAGCGGGGGGTTTCCTTCATTATGGTGAAGTCAAATCAGACTACATATTGGTCAAGGGTAGCGTTCCAGGACCCTCAAAGAGATTGATCAGGTTTAGAGACGCTACTAGAGGTACTAACAAAACCCTTCATGACTACGAGATAACTTACGTTAGTACAGCATCCAAACAGGGGGCCTGAATATGAAAGTAACAGTTAAGGATATTACTAACACAATCAGTGCTGACGAACTAGATGCAGGTAGGTTACAAGATACCTTTGAGATATCTGTTGCGGATGGATCAAAAGTCACCCTACCTGAATCATTTTCAACCCCCTTAAGAGCAGACTTGGTGAAACTCGCAGTCGCATCAAGCCGTGCCAATCGAAGGCAACCGTATGGGTCGATACCACACGTTGGCAAGAGAAGGCCGATGGCAGGTATGAAACACTCAGTTGAATGGTGGGGCAAGGGACGTGGTGTCTCAAGAATTATGAGAAGGACTGGCCAAAGAAGAGGTGCTCAGAATCCACATACACTAGGTGGTAGGAGAGCTCATGGTCCAAAAGTCGAAAAGAACTGGGGCAGGAAACTGAANCAAAAAGAGCGCCGACTAGCGAGAGATTCAGCACTAACTGCAACTATAGATATGGCAATGGTAAGTTCCCGTGGACACAAAGTCTCCGATGAGGTAGATTCACTACCAATTATCCTAGGAAACTACATTGAGGTTAGAGACGGTAAGTCTCAAGAATTCGACATTGAATCATTCAACCATGGTTCTGCTACACGAAAAGTTCTTGCTATTTTCAATGAACTTGGACTAGGCGATGACTTGCAAAGAGCAAGAGATGGACGGAAGATTCGCGCCGGAAAGGCAACTATGAGAGGCAGAGTTCACAAGACTCCTAAGTCAGTATTACTGGTTGTCAAGGAAAAGTCTGGTTTGGCCCAAGCTGCTAGAAATCTACCGGGAGTAGATGTTGTCGCAGTTAAAGACTTGAACGCAGAAGACTTAGCCCCCGGCGGCGATGTTGGTCGTTTAACCGTCTTTACAAAATCTGCTATGGAGGAACTCAACTGAGGTGATAATTATGAATGCTTACGATATAATAATACAACCATGGTTAACAGAAAAATCGATGGAAGCAAGATCAACTCAGCAAAGACTGGAGTTCATAGTTAGAAGAAGCGCATCCAAGAGTGACATTGCCAAGGCAGTTGAAACAATTTTCGATGTGGAAGTAGCAAAGGTCAATGTAAGAAACAGCAAGCATGGAAAGCATGCATCTGTTAAACTTGCAGAAGGCTATGATGCTGAGGATGCGGCAATGCGTCTAGGAGCATTCTGAGGTGATAATTATGGGTAAGAGAATACGTGCACAGCGAAAAGGATCGTCTCCAAGATACCGTGTGGCAAGCCATAAATTCCCTGGTTCTAATAAGATGCCAAGGGAAAATGGGATTGTCGGAGAAGTTACCGAACTGGTCCATAGCCCAGTGCATACTGCGCCGCTAGCAAGAATCAAATTGCCTGATGGGGATTCAACCCTAGTTGTTGCAACAGAGGGATTGTCTGTAGGGAGCAGTGTTGCTGTCGGTGAAAATGTTTCACTTAGACCCGGTAATATAACCAATATTGGTAGTATTCCTGAAGGTACAGCAATCAACAATCTTGAACTTCGTCCAGGCGACGGAGGTAAAGTTGCAAGATCGGCCGGTAACTCATGCTTTGTTGAAGCCAAGATTGGCGATAAAGTTCGTATTAGAATGCCTTCAGGATCAGTAAAGGAATTATCTGCTGATTGTCGAGCAACTATCGGTGTGCTTGCAGGTCATGGTAGAGACGAAATGCCACTGAGGACTGCCGGTGCCGCATACTACAAGGCAAAAGCTAGAGGAAAATTATACCCGCACGTTAGTGGGGTAGCAATGAATCCAGTAGACCACCCACACGGTGGTGGAAATCACCAAGCTGTTCACGGTCCAAACTCTGTGGCACGTGGTACTCCACCTGGTGCTAAGGTTGGAATTATTGCTCCAAGAAGAACCGGTAGAGGCCGTGGAAAGAAAATTTGAGGTGAGATGATATGGGACGAAAGAAGAAAAAATCGTTTATGACCCCAAAAGCCAGTAGAAGGAAAGCAAGAAAGCGCTTGTCAACTACTACCGGTCGGGTCAAGAAAGAATTCACATACCGTGGATTCAGCCTAGAAGAACTATCTCAGATGGAATTATGGCCGACTGAAAATTCAGAAACCTCGATAATTCAATTATTGCCATCAAGAGCGAGAAGATCAATCGGGAGAGGTATGTCGACCGAAAACGAACATTTCCTCGCTAGAATGCGCAGAGGTAACTCAAAAACGGTTAGAACACACAGAAGAGATATGCCTATTTTACCAGAATTTGTCGGTCGAAGAATTGCCATTTACAACGGACAGAATTTTGTAGAGATAGACATCAAGCCAGAAATGATTGGACATTATCTCGGTGAGTTTGCCTTGACCAGAAAGAGCGTGGCACACAGTGGCCCAGGTGTAGGTGCTACCCGTTCATCAAAGCACGTTGCATTGAAGTGAGGTTGATAACATGGTAAAGCAAAGACAAATGGATAGAAGAACAAAGAGGCGCCAATTGCCTCAAAAGGGATTCACTCAACTACTACAAGGTAGCAGGATTGCCTCAGCAAGAGCGGTCAATGTTGACATGCATGCTAAGCCCTGTTTCGAAGTCTGCCGTGCGGTCAAAAACATGACTGCAGGGGCCGCAATAGATTACTTGAACGAAGTCTTGAGAATCGATTCAGACCGTGCAGACGTCAGAAGAAAAGCAGTAGCAGTCCCCTTCAGACTTGGCAGCGGCAATAAGAAGCGCAAGCGCAGTGGCCCATCTATGGTAGGCCATCGGAAAGGTGGAGTCGGACCCGGTAGATATCCAGTAAAGGCATCTCGTGCGGTAATCAAATTGATTCAGAGTGCTATGGATAATGCAAGGCACCAGTATGAAGATATTGATGCGGAAGAGATGGAAATCACTCACATCGCTGCTCACCGTGGACAAATAAAGCGCGGCTTTATTCCAAGAGCGAGAGGAAGAGCGACACCATCTAATCACTATCAAGTTAATTTGGAAATATTCCTTGAAGACTTTAACACTGTGGACGATGAATTGGAGGATGAATTCTGAGGTGAATATTATGACTGGAAAACAAAGCGTACTTAGAACAATTGTCAACCGAAATGTTGAGAGACAACTCGTCAAGGAATTTTTGATGGATAGTACCAAAACAGCAGGTTTCGGCGGACTAACTATCAATCGAACCCCAAATGGAACCAGTGTTGAAATTAGAGCTGAAAAGCCTGGAAGAGTCATCGGTAAGCGTGGTAAAATAATTAATGACTTACAAAAGAGACTCAATGATGAATTTGAACTATTTAACCCAAGGTTGTCTGTTGAAGAAGTTGAGAATCCTACTTTGAATGCTCAAGTAATGGCTCAAAAAATCGCCTCGGCGCTAGAGCGTGGATGGTATTATCGAAGAGCCGGCGCATCAGCTGCAGTCAACATTATGGATGCTGGCGCAAGAGGCGTAATTGTTACTGTCGCTGGTAAACTTACCGGGGCGAGAAACAGGACTCAGAAGTTTATTCTTGGACACGTAAAATACTGTGGTGAAACCGCCTTAGAATTCATGGATAAAGGATATGCGGTAGCTGTAAAGAAACTTGGAACCATCGGCGTCACCGTACAAATAATGCGCAAAGGAATCACATTGCCACACGAGATTAGCGTCTTCTCTGAAGAGGAATTGAGAATTCGCTCCGAAGCTGAGGTTACCGAAGTTGAAGTTGTTGAGGAGGCTAACGAATGAGCTACGTTTCAAACCGAGAAATTGCGGCCATGAGTGCGGAAGCTAGAGAAGCAAGATTGCTTGAACTTCAAGAAGAGTTACTCCAATTGCGCGCTGAGAAGTCTCTTGGTGGTACACCGGCAAGTATCGGTGCTTACAAAGCGACCAGAAGAAGTATTGCTAGNCTGAAGACGCATATTAACAACGAATAAACAAGGAGAAGAGTATTCATGATGAGTGGAATTTGCAATGTTTGTGGTCTGCCAGGTGAATTATGTATATGTCAGGAGATTGCTAAAGAACAACAATGTGCAATATTGTCAACCGATAGAAGAAGATATGGAAAAATAGTAACAAAAGTAGAGGGTTTGGAAGATTCAGCGATAGACATTAATCAGTTAGCTAAATTACTCAAAAACAAATGTGCNGCAGGTGGAACAGTGAAAGGGAGAACAATTGAACTGCAAGGAGATCACAAAAAGAAAGCAGCCGGCGTACTCAGAAATAATGGATTTAATGTGGAGGTGAGATGAACATGAATATTTACAATAACAATTGGTTAGGTAAGACTCTAAATGTTGTTCACTCCAATGATCAAACTCTAATTTCAAAACATGGAGTCGTTATTGATGAAACCAAAAAGACCATCACAATTCAACAGGATGGCAGATTAGTCAAGTTAGGCAAATCTAGTATCAAATTCACAATTTCCGACAGCGATGTCGTAATCGATGGGGCGTTGGTGGGACAACGTCCAGAAAATAGAACCCACCGAAAATATAGGATGGCTTGATACCATGCGAGATATAGGAATAGATGTAAAACTCCCCGCTGCTGAGTGGGATGGAGACGAAAACTGCCCATTTTATGGAAGCCTGCGCCTCAGAGGGCAAGTCCTTGAAGGTACGGTATCCAAGGTTGGCATGCAAAAAACGATCACAGTAGAAAGAAACAATGTTAGATACATGAAAAAATATGAACGATTTGAGAAGCGAACCAGTGTTCTCTCAGCACACCTACCAGCATGTATCGGAGAAGTAAATGTTGGAGACGCTGTCAAAGTAATGGAATGTCGACCACTGTCTAAGACTGTCTCTTTCTGTGTTGTTGAAATCGTTGGAGGTGAGGCTTAATGCGTGGAATAGCAGGGAAGCAAACCAGAGGTCTTCCAACCGCAGCAAGGTTGCACGTCGCTGATAATACAGGAGCCAAGGTAGTTCAGATTGTGAACATCCTAAAATTAGGTGGTACCATGCGTAGATACCCTGCGGGCGGCGTAGGTGATTTGGCCAAGGTTTCGGTCAAGAAAGGTACGCCAGATACTAGAAGACAGATGTTCAATGCAGTAATTATTCGTCAAAAAAGACCATTCAGAAGGGTAGATGGCACCTGGGTTCAGTTCGAGGACAATGCTTGTGTAATCACCAATGAGAAAGGCGATGTTCAAGGTTCAGATATCAAGGGACCAGTATCAAGGGAAGCAGCTGAGCGCTGGCCACGTATTGCAGCGAATGCAAAGCAAATTGTCTGAGGTGATATTATGGTGAGAAGTATGAAACCAGGAAAGCAGAGAAAGGCACATTTCAATGCAGCACTGCATGAAAAGAGAAAGCGTCTCTCAGCCCGATTACAACTAGAAAAACCAGATTCTAGATTTGATGGAGTAAGAACGGTTACTGTGAGAGTTGGTGACACNGTTAAGGTAGTTCGTGGAGATCTAGCATATGGTGGCAAGCGACATGGCGGGACACGCAACGCAGAAGCGTTAACAGGTTCAGTAATTAGAGTGGATTCAAACAATGGCAGATTGTACATTGAAGGTGCAAAAGCCAGTAAGTCAGACAACAAGGAGGAAGCAGTTCCGGTTAGTGCTTCTAACGTTGTCGTTGTTAAGTTGGATGAGACTGACAAGTATAGAGTCCAACAACTAACCGGTAATAGGAGTTGAATAATATGGGAAGCAGTAATCACTTGAAGCGTTTAGCAATGCCAAGAAGTTGGCCTTTGCCTCGTAAGACCTCTATATGGGTGACTAGGGCTAACGCAGGCGCACATCCACTCGAACTCTGCATGCCAGTCAGAGTAGTTATCAGAGATGTAATTGGCTATGCGAAGTCAGCAAGAGAAGTACGCCACATCTTGCACAACAATCTCGTCTCAATCGATGGCAGAGTCTGCAAGGATAGTCGAAGAGGTGTAGGTTTCATGGATGTGCTTACTCTTGGGGAGGAAAGCTACCGTTGTATTATCGACCGCAAGGGGAGACTACGATACCGGCCAATCTCTAAGAAAGAGGCTGAGACAAAAGTTTGCCGTATTAATGGGAAAACAACACTCAAGGGTGGCAAAACCCAACTCAATCTTCACGATGGTAGGAATATCATAGTCGATGATGCAGCGGAATACAGTACTGGCGACTCGTTAGTAATCTCACTACCATCGCAAGACATAAAGGAACACATCAGATTTGCCGAAGGAACCAAGTGTTATTTGACCGGCGGCGCTCACGTAGGCGAGTTTGCTGAAGTTTCAGAATATATTGTGAAGCGATCAAGCATGCCGAATGAAGTACAATTTGCCGATTTTGGCACAATTATTGACAATGTATTCGCTATCGGAGGCGAATCATTACCGTCGACAGAGGTGGTTGAATGAGTCAAGTAAATCCAATGATGAAGCCAAGAATCTCCAAAGTCTGTGTCAACATCGGCGTCGGTGAAGGTGGCGACCGATTGGTTAATGCTGAAAGTGTACTTGAGATGGTTACTGGAGTAAAACCTCAAAGGACTCTTGGTAAAATTCAGAATCGTGATTTAAAGGTAAGAGTTGGTGCACCAATTGGCTGCAAGGCAACAATTAGAAATTCGGAAAAAATTCATCAATTCCTGACCGATGCGTTCTCCTGTAGAGAGAACGTAATACCATCATGGAATTTTGACCGCGAGGGGAATCTATCGTTCGGAGTCAGAGATTATACCGATTTCCCTGGGCAAAAGTACGACCCGGATATCGGTATATATGGTATGGATATAACAGTAGTTCTAGAGCGGCCAGGTCACAGAGTTAGTCGTAGAAGAAGAGCCAAGAGTAAGATTCCTACAAGTCACAAAGTGACTGCTGATGAATCAAGAGCTTGGTTTGTTGACAATTTCAGTATCAAAATTTTGGAGGAGTAAATATGGCAAGGGATCACGGAGAGAGAATTGGACGAACAATCGGCTGCAGAAGATGTGGACGACGTCGAGGTTTGATTAGAAGACATGGTCTAAGGTTATGCCGACAATGTTTCAGAGAAGTAGGGCCTGAGATAGGTTTCAAAAAGATGAGTTGAGGAGGAATATGGATGCAAATTGACCCGTTAAATGACGCACTGATTAAAATGTACAACGCAGAGCAAGCAGGTAAGTTCAATGTCGAACTTACTCCCGCTTCAAAACTGCTTGGTAACGTTCTCGAAATAATGCAAAAATCAGGCTACGTTGGAAATATCGAAAGAACAGAAGATGGCCGTGGTGGCAGTTACACCGTAGAGTTGCGTGGCGCAATCAACAGATGCGGAACAGTAAAGCCACGCCACAGTGTTAGAAGGCAAGAATATGAACAATGGGAGACAAGATATTTGCCGGCACAAGATTTTGGCCTATTGATTCTAACTACTAATTCTGGTGTAATGCATCATTATGATGCTAAGGATGCAAGAATAGGCGGCAAATTGCTGGCTTATGTATATTGAGGTGATTTAAAGTGGTAAAAATCGACAGAATCGAACATATCGTAACCATCCCTGAAGGCGTAACAGCCACTCAAAGTGAAGATGGCGTCGTGACAATAACCGGTCCGAAAGGGTCATTGAACCGAGAATTCAACAGCACATTAGTAACCATCTTCCAAGAAGGCGGTGCGTTGATTGTGAGAGCAGATCTGCCAAGAAGAAAGACGAGGTCCCTAGCGGGAACATGGAATGCTCACTTGAACAACATGGTTAAGGGAGTTACAGAAGGATTTACTTACAACTTAAAAGCGTTTTATTCTCACTTCCCAATGACCTTAGAAGTCAAAGGTAGAGAATTTGTCGTCAACAACTACTTTGGTGAAAGAGTACCTAGAAGAGCCGACATTCTTGGTGGAGTAGAAGTTAAAGTAAACAACAAAGTTGAGGTAACGGTGACCGGTATCGATAAGGAGAATGTCGGTCAGACGGCGGCAAATATCGAGCGCTGTGCTGTTGTTAAGAATAGAGATAGAAGAGTATTCCAGGATGGGATTTATCTTCTTAGTAAGGAGTGATATANATGGCAGAAGATTATGANGGTTTGACGGTTGCTCAGCTTAAAGCATTACTCAAGGAACAAGGACTTCCTGTTTCTGGTAAGAAAGCAGATTTAATTGAGCGATTATCTGGGGCTCAAGAAGAGTCAACTGAGCCAGATGAGGAAGATACTCCCGTGCTTGAAGAAACTATGGAAGAAGAGGATTCATTCGAAGAATCCGATGATGATTGGGATGATGACTGGGAAGATGAAGAAGATGAAGGGCACGTTGCAAAGCAAAAACCTGTCTTGTCTGAAGACATGAAGGTTGCACTCGCCCTGAGATTCGAGCAAAAGAAAAAGACCCCAGCATTCAAGAGAACTGAATGGTTCCGATACAAGAGATTGTCAAGGTCTGGTTGGCGAGCCCCACATGGTATGGACAGTAAACAGCGAAGAAATTACAAGTATCGAAGTTCGCTAGTCCGTGTTGGCCATGGAAAAGTCGCTGCAGCAAGAGGGTTACACCCTTCAGGATTTAAGGAAGTCATGGTGCACAACACTGGTGATTTAGAAATGATTGACCCAGAAACAGAAGCTGCTAGAGTTGGCAAGACTGTTGGCGGTAGAAAGCGCGAACAAATCTACTCTAGAGCCGATGAATTAGGCATCAGAGTTCTAAACCGAAGGAGGGATGTTTGATGCAGATTACCAATCAAAAGAGACTCGCTGCTAGATTACTGAAGTGCGGTGTAAACAGAGTNTGGATCAACCCCGATTATGTCGACCAAGTCGCATCTGCAGTTCAAACAGACGATATCAGAGAGTTTATTGAGGAGGGCTGGATTAAAGCCAAACCAGTCAAAGGGACTTCTAGAGTTCGGGCAAGAATGCGGCAAGAGCAAAAGCGTAAAGGTCGCAGAAAAGGACAAGGTAAGCGTGCTGGTTCAGCAAATGCAAGAAACCCAAAGAAGTCACGCTGGATGCGATCTATTAGAGCACAAAGAAGAGTTTTGAAACAATATCGCGAGGCTGGAACAATTGGTGCATCACAATATCGCAGATATTACCTAAAAGCCAAGGGTGGTTCTTATCGTTCTCTAGCCCACATGCGTTCGCAGATGACGCTAGAGGGCATTACAATCAAAGGAGGCGATGAGTGATGAAAGGGGTACGTAGAAGGTCGGTATTCAGAAGAAGACAATCAGGTCAAACCGATTACCACAGAAGGCTAAAATTGCTTAGAGGCAGGAAAACCAGAGCAGTTGTTAGAGTATCAAACACTAGAGTAACATGCCAAATGGTAGATTGGTCAGTTGGTGGCGATATGGTTGTTGCCTCAGTTACGGGCACAGATTTGACAAAGAAATATGGCTGGCCAGAAAATTTGTCACAGAAATCAGTTCCTGCATGCTACTTGGCAGGTTTTGCTTTGGGCAAGGAAGCGATCTCAAAAGGTTGTACTGAAGCAGTACTAGATATCGGATTGGCAGGTAGCACAGTCGGTGGCAGAGTATTTTCAGCATTGAAGGGAATGATTGACGCAGGAATGGAAATACCACACAGCGAAGTAGTGCTACCAAAAGATGACAGAATTGATGGCGAGCACATATCTGATAAGGTTGGCTCAGCAGTTGAATTAACAAAAAGTAAGATAGAGGGGGCATACTAATGGACGAAAATCAACCAACGATGGCGCCAGGACTTATCCAAGCATTCAATCCCGAAGAATCAGAAGAACCAAGGGATGGAAGAAGAAGGGGTAAAGGTCAAGATGACCCAATCATGAATTTACGTTCATGGTCACCAAAAACCAGACTAGGTAATGCAGTTATGGCTGGCCAAATAATCACATTTGAACAAGCCTTAGCAAGCAAACTACCTATCAGAGAGGTTGAAATTGTGGATGCACTTATTCCTAATCTCGAAGACGAAATTATCAAGGTAAATATGGTACAGAGAATGACTGACAGTGGTCGGCGTGTAAGATTCAATGTTATGGCTTGTGTAGGCAACAAGGATGGTTACGTAGGACTTGGAATGGCTAAGGCAAAGGAAGTCTCCCAAGCTATCAGAAAGGCTATTACGGCAGCAAAACTGAATATTATCAGCGTTCAAAGAGGCAATGGATCATGGGAATCATCCACAGGACCAGGTACCTCAGTTCCGTTCAAAATTAATGGTCGATCGGCCTCAACCAGAGTTACATTGATGCCGGCTGCGAAAGGGAAGGGCTTAGTAATTGGTGAAACTGGTAAGAAGGTTCTAGATCTTGCTGGAATCACCGACGTTCTTTCTCGCACAAAAGGCCAAACCAGAACAACAATTAATTACGCTGCAGCAACCTTCAACGCGTTGAAAAATTTGAATACAACAAGAATTTCAAACCAACAAAGAGAAAAATTGTATATCAACAAAGGGAGGATGTTTGAATGAGTTGGATAGTTGTCAGAGTTAGAAGTAATGTCAACGTTGAGCGCTCTATCCGAGAGACAATGGATTACCTTAACCTCACCAAGGTAAACCACGCAGTTATCATTCCAGAGAACGATCAATACCGTGGTATGCTACAGAAAGCAAAGGACTACATTACATGGGGGGAGGCCTCTGAGACAATAGTTGAGAGAATGCTTACAGAGCGCGGCAGAATGTCTGGTGACTCGCCTTTGACCGATGATGTAGTTAAAGAAAGCACAGACTTCAAGAATATTCAAGAATTCGCAAAATCGGTAACGTCAGGAGAATCAACTGTGAAGGATGTACCAGGCTTAAAGAGAGTATTCAGATTACACCCTCCAAGAGGCCCAAAAGGCTGGGGCGGAATCAAGCGCTCGTTTGTCGTCGGTGGCGCACTAGGTGCGCGCGGCGATGCAATCAACAATCTGGTTGATAGGATGATTTGAGGTGAAAATATGGGAATAAAAGCAAACAAACATCGTGGGAGAAATCGATATCATGGCCGAGGCAAAAAAGCCGGTCGTGGAGCAGGAAAGCGTGGAGGGCGTGGCAATGCAGGGATTAACAAGCATAGAGTAATGACACGAATTAAGTATATGCCTAAACATTGGGGTATGCACGGATTCAACCGCCATCCATCGTTAAGAAATGTTAATGCTACCTTAAACGTCAGCCAACTTGAAGAGTTATCCGGTGACAGTGACTCAATAAATCTTACAGAAATGGGATTCGATAAGCTACTGGGCGGTGGAAGAATTACCAAGGCATTAACAGTCACAGTCTCAGAAGCCAGTGCAAGGGCAACTGAAAAAATTGAAGCAGCCGGTGGTTCAATTGAAACCACAGGCGACGACGATTGGGGCGAATGGGAAGAAGAATAATCATAAGGTGTGATATCAATGAGACACAAGCCAATACCGTGGGCAATCGCGTTGACTGGAGTTCTGTACTTTGGTCTACTAATATACTGGCAGTCAGATGAACTATCCAGTGAAATCGCAGCACAGAGAAATGCTGCACAGTTTGGGCTAGTTCTATCAGTGATTTATGTTGCTTACCTGATGTGGTGTTTCAACAGAGATTTACCAGAAGGATTGAAAGATGCTCCGGTAATTGGAAGATATGGTAAATTACTTGGATGGTTAGCAATATCTGGAGTCGCAGTGTGGTATGTTCGACCTGACAAATGGGGTGGCTATGACGATGGTGTTGGATTTTTCCTNGTCGGAATACTGCTGCTAGGTTTTGGTGCAGCAGCCGCACTGACCTGTTTTATGTGGAGTGGCGATAAAAGTAGCAGATTATACGCTCTACATCGATTCGTAGATGTCTATCCAACTATAACGAAGCCAGAACGTCACGTTAGATTCAATGAGAAGATGTGGACAACAACTTTTGTCCTAATCATTTACTTTGCTATGACCAATGTTATGTTATACGGTCTATCCGGTCAAGCACTCGACTTATTCAGCGGTTTCCGCTCAATCATGGCTGGTGCCTCAGGTACAATCATGCACTTAGGTATCGGCCCAATTGTTACCGGTTCAATTATTATGCAACTTTTCGCCGGTGCCAAGATCATTAGACTTGACTTATCAAACTCAGAAGACAAGGCTATGTATCAAGGTGTCCAGAAATTGTTGGTTTTGATTATGATTCCAATTGAAGCTATTCCGCAGACATATGGTTTCTTAGATCCGATGGAATTTTTGATAGATTCTTACGGTATGGGTTGGGCTAACTTCGTTATAGTTGCGCAATTATTTGCCGGTTCTTACTTAGTTTTCTTACTTGATGAATTAGTCAGTAAGTGGGGTATTGGGTCAGGTATGTCATTGTTTATTGCCGCTGGTGTTTCACAATCGACATTCGTCGGTACCCTATCTCCACTACCGGTAACCAGCGGTTTGGGATATTCAATGTCTAATCCACCATCTGGCACCTTGCCGATGATATTCTACATGTTTAGAGAGGCGACGAACTATGAAATGATTTCGAGCAACGGTTTTGAAACAATATTGCTGACGCATGTTAATCCACTAGCGGCATTATTTTCATCGGTGGTGGTGTTCTTAGTTGTCGCTTATGCAGAATCAAGTAAATTGGAATTACCTCTGACACACGGTAAAGTTAGAGGACACAGAGGCAAGTATCCAATTAGACTCGTTTATGCATCTAACATTCCGGTTATTTTGATGGCAGCTCTGCTTGCAAACATCAACATGTTCACTCTGCTGTTCTGGAGTCATCCGACCCTATCGCAAACGCCGTTCTTGGGCCGAGAGGGTTATGGATCGCTATCTGAGTACATCGGTACATATGACCAAGGACAGACTACAGCATCTGGAGGTTTTGCTTGGTATGCTAGTATGGTTAATGGGGTAAATGATTGGCTATTGCCGCTGCTAAATCAAACAGGTGATGTCTACGGGCACAGTTTGACACAAATTATGGTGCACGTGGTGTTCTATGTTGTTTTGATGACCGTAGGGTCGATGGTCTTCGCTAAGTTTTGGATTGATACCACTAACATGGGTACGAAAGACGTCGCTAAGCAGATTGAGAGAACNGGAATGCAAATTCCAGGATTTAGAAAGAATCCAAAGGTTCTTGAAAAGATTCTAGAAAATTATATCCCTCCAGTGACCTACTTTTCAGGGGCATTCGTTGGGCTGCTTGCTGCAGGTGCAGACTTGCTTGGTACGGTTGGTAATGCTACGGGGACTGGTCTATTACTCGCAGTAGGTATTATTTTGCGAACATATGAGCAAATACAAAAAGAACAAGCGATGGAAATGCACCCGATGATAAGGCAATTCTTCGGTGCAGAATGATGGCAAATAATGGCTTCTAAACGATCATAATTTCTCGGCTTTTTGTTCCGCAGTTGCGTGATTTTACCCGGTTTTACATCGGGTATATTGATATAGGGGAGGTTAGTGGCTGAGTTGCTTGCGTTGTTGAGAACGGCGTTAGATTCTGAGTCTTCGGACNNTGANGAAATCTATCCTCTCTGTACGNAATGCCGAAGATATTGCGATCTTGAAAAACCATCATGGTTCAAGGTCAGGAAGGTGATCGAGATTATGATGTATTTTTGTGCAAGAGCTCAAGTGCAATATTTTCTCGCCAATTTTTTAGAGACAGCAATAAATCATGCGACAGGTAACCTAAGGATCAGAACAAGAGAAATCTGGTTGATCCTGCCAGAGGCGACCGCTTTTGGAGTTCGATTAAGCCATGCGAGTAGAAAGAAATTAGATTCTTTGCGAACTGCTCAGTAACACGTGGATAACCTGCCCTATGCTCTGGAATAACCTCGGGAAACTGAGAATAATACCGGATAGATCACAACGCCTGGAACGGTGTGTGGTTGAAAGATTACGGCATAGGATGGGTCTGCGGCGTATCAGGTTGTAGGGGGTGTAACGGACCTCCTAGCCATCGACGCGTACGGGTGTTGGGAGACATAGCCCGGAGATGGATTCTGAGACACGAATCCAGACCCTACGGGGTGCAGCAGGCGCGA
>FUFK010042457.1_pt1 | contig 37482 bp, 40 predicted proteins | sample 1021851 | NCBI WGS metagenome assembly FUFK01 (sample SAMEA51879418, study PRJEB19060) | metagenome | reverse complement strand
ATTATGGGGAGTACGATTTTAGTTGTGGCTATGGTCGTCACAGTATTTATGGGAATTAGGTAACAATGGCAATACCTCCACAGTCAAAATTAGCAGAAGATAAGACTGTAGAACTCGCTAAAAAAGTAGGCACGATGGCTACTCAAGTCACGCCTATTCTTAAAGGTGTGACTGCAGATGAACAGTTGAGCACAGAGGGTGCGGTTCTAGACGAGAGTCAACCAGATGCTGTAACTCCGACACTTGTAGACCCTACTGCTTTTACGCCCTTACAAGCTCCGCAGAAGTTTGAAGATGCGGGACAAGTTACAACCACCGCCACGAGTCTCCCTACTTTAGAACAAGCTGCTTACGCAGGAGCAAAGGCCGATTTTTCGCTCAACGATCTCATCGATATAGATGATATATCGGGACAACAATTATCCGAAGCTGCTATGGCTACGGCAGCTACCCAAGAACTCGATGAACGTGCTACAGTTCGTTATCAACTAGCCGATCTTTTTAAGGGCATCGAAGATGGTGAACCTCTTCCTCCGTGGGCCTCTCCTGCCGTTCGTAAAGTTACGGCAGTTATGCAGCAGAGAGGTCTCGGAGCATCTTCATTAGCGGCAGCAGCCGTGACTCAAGCAATCATGGAGTCGGGCNTATCAATAGCTGCACAAGATGCAAAAATGTATCAGGCTATACAAATAAAAAATCTCGACAATCAACAGCAGGCTGCATTATCAAATGCCGTACAAGTTGCTACGATGGATCGACAAAACGCGGACGCACGAACGAAGGCGGCAATATCTAACGCACAAGCTCTTCTGTCTATAGATTTAAAAGAACTAGACGCACAGCAGCAGAGTAATGCACTCAAGTATAGCGGAATAACACAAGCCGCCCTCGCTGATGCCGCTGCAGAGAATGCTCGTGTTCAGTTGAACGCAAAAAACGAACTTCAAGTTGAAGAATTTTTTGCAGAGCTAGGCGTACAAATTGATCAACAAAACATCAGCAGAGATGTTGCTCTGCGTACGTTCAACGCAAATCAAGAAAACGCATACAAAGAGTTTAACGCGCAAGTGCGTCAAGCCCGAGAAAAGTTTAATGCAAACATGAAATTTGCAATCGATCAATCGAATGTGCAGTGGCGTCGTCAAATCAACACGGCAAACACGGCAACACTAAACGAAGCTAATCGTATCAACGTACAAACCGCGTTCAACGAAACACAGACGGCTCTCAATCAACTCTGGCAGCAATATCGCGACAACGCGACTTTTAATTTCACAGCATCTGAAAGTGAGATGCAACGTCGACATGAATCCGCCCTCAAGGCACTCGAAGTTTCGGCGACCGAAGAAATTTACAGTGATCAACAAAAATCAGACATTGCAAAAAGTCTGATCAACCTCATAGCGGTGTGGTAAAATGGCAGAAGGATTTAACCTCTTCAAAGATGTCAAAGACATATTTCAAGGAATTAAAAAGGGTGCGACACTAGCGAAACAGCTTGGTATGCTCGATGAAAAAAAAGAATCGCAGGGCTTTATGGCGAAGGGTCCGGATTTCAACTTTGATTCCAGACTACAGTCAGCGAGACCTGCGCTACAGACTATGGATCAGCCGAGAGGTATGCGCCTTCCGAATATGCAGGCTATGTACACATACTTCAACAACAACATGGCAAAAGATGTGAACATTCAACAGATTCAAATGACAAGAGTAGCCTCCGCTAAACCCGTAGGTAAGTCAGTGAATTTAGGGGGCATGACGAGCACACGTAAAACTCTAGTTGATAAAAATCTTTTTAGGCAAAGGGCGTTGGGTTAATGTTCAAGGGTGCTAATAAAACAGAGGTTAGGCGGGGTGATCTCGAATCTCGTGATCGTTTTGCTGCGGCACCTCCGGGTATCTCACTGACCACTGATAACACTCGCTGGCCGTGGGGTAATCCTCCCCAAGAAGTAGACGTAGATGTTATTCTCGATCAAGCTACGAGACGCATAGATGAGGATGAAGTATTTCGCGATGAGTTGTTTAAACTACTCTTTGCGGGTATTTCTGTTGAACACCTCGTTGAAGCGTGGCTTATCAACGGATTTGAAAACGGTAAATTTTCACTCGACGCTGGTCTTCTTGCAAAAGGTCCACTAGCCATGTACGTCGCTTATATGGCCGAAATCAACGAAGTGCCGTACCGCATGTTTGAAAAAGAAAATCCGGCAGATGATGAGCGGATGGACAACGAAGACTTCTTGCGGGTGCTCAAAACAAACAATCCGAAAATGTTTGCAGAGTTTCGGGAAAGTATCAACAAGACTACGCGCATGGCAGAAGATATGCTTTTGGGCGAGTCTAGAGAGGAGTCCTAGTGGGTATAAAACTCGACAGCGCAGTTACGCTCGGTGCTATACAGGGCATTCTCGACGTAGGTATCAAGGGTCGTCTAGCTATTAAAGAGCAAGAAAAGCTCGAAGCGAAAGCGAAAGCAGAAAGAAAGCAAACTGCTCAAGACAATTTAATTTCAACTCTCACGTCTGAAAATAATTCTTATCTTGCTAGTGCGTTTTTGAATGATACTAGCAACTTGGGTTCGTGGCTGGCGATGCCGGAAGATAGCCAAAAAGCTATTTTTCTAAACGCTAATCGTATCGATAAAGACCTTCTCCCGGAGGATCAAGCTGTCTTTGACAAAGTCATGGGGGACTATGAGTTTGCACGGAATATCATGAGCCTCGATGCTGTTTATAGAGCAAACAATGTTTTTCCTACAATAGAAAAATTTACAGAAAAAAAAGGCCTAGAAGTTTCAGCATTTACAGAGCCTGAATTTAAAGACCTCGCCGCACTTACAGGTGTGCCTGACATTTCTCCAGAAAATATCGCCACCATAGCTTCTATCCGAAAGTTGCCGCTGTCCTATCGGGCAATGATGCAAGCATTCGGTACGCAAGATAAGATGACGAGCAACGAATTACAGCTTCTCAGGAATCTTCCGGCTGACGCAGAACAACGTATAGCGCAATCTTCGCGACTAATAAAGTCGGGGGTAGCAACGCCGGGAACTAAATTTCACGCGCTTCTTTCTCACGAAGCGGCGGCAACTATTCCTCCTAAACCATACGAACGTCTTACGGATGAGGATATAGCACTCATAGAAAAAGAATTTACAGGTAAAGACGGTGTGCTGAGAGCCGATCTCATCGCTCCGGCTCTTGAACGCGTGCAGTTGATCCGGCAGAAAATCCTAGATAAGCACGTTAAAGTAGTGCAAGATGCGGACGGTAATAAATCGTACAGCGGGCCTTTTGAAGTTTTTCTAGACGTTTCAATTCTCGACGGTATTATAAAAAATTTCGCAACTCAGGAAAGCACGCTACAGCAAGAATCAACGACTGCTGACATTATTACGATGCTAAAAGAAGGCGTCGAAAATGTTTCGAAATTCGGCGACGACGAAATCGCTGCCAAAACGAAAATGGCTACAGATGTTCTCAAAAATGTCGCCGCCTTCGTAGGTGATCCGGGCGTATTACAAGATATAGATGCTGGTACTCCCGGATTCCAAGTAGCACCGTCAATTCCCGNNAAAGCACAGGCTGACTTTTTGACTCTAAAGAATATAAGTAGTATAGTTGAAAAAGTAGCTACAGATAAGTACGTGTATACTAGCAATAATAAAACCGTGTCTGTTGAGACGGGAAAATCGATTCAAGATAATCCGGGAGGATACCTAGAGCAGCTAAACACGCAAATTGCAGGCATGAGTTATAATGCGGGCAGCACAGACGGGGCAAGTCCCCGCAAGGTGGGTGATAATGCTATCGCCTTTTATACCGCAATGACCCCACAAGAAAAACAAAAGTTTGAAGCTGAAGTTACGGCTGCCTTGAAGGGCGATTTTGTAGCTCGTAATACCGACACTTACAAAGGTGAGGATAAGTTGAGAGAGGCACAGGGTCCGCGTGCCTATGCGTTTTCACTCGGAGAGCTATATGAACTTCCGTTTGTAAAAAACGTTGTTCACAACGAGTTGAGGTTACCCAAGCCTGACGAAACAGCCACAGGGAAACCTACGAATTCTACTCCACAAGTCAACAGTAATACGGGTGCGGAACTGTCAGAGGATGAATACGCTATGACCTCCTCAAGCATCTTACGAGTTACGGATGCGGTAAAAAGTCTTGCAGCTTCGCAAAATGTGACGACACACGATTTCTTTAATCATAGCGACTTGCACTACAGAATGATAGATGTGTCAAATTATCAAAACCCGTTTTATCTTTTTGAAGCGGCGAATGTAATTGCGGGCATGGGTTTCTTCAAGAACCGCGTAGACGCGCCACTTCGGGAAAAAGACATCGCGTCTATTGCACAGGTGTTCGTACGTTTTGGCATCACTAACCGTAATGATCAACTAGATGTTATTTCTGTAGCGATGAGCGGGGATTTGCCTGCCGGTCTTGCAATCTCCCCAGACCGTACTACCATGACTCTAGCCGAAGCAAACAAGGCATTTAAACAGTTGACTGCGTCGGGTATAGATGACAAAAAGCTCGAAGCACGTCGTTCAGCAGACGACACTTTTCTACTTCAAGCCGATAACGTCCTCGATCTCCTCGCTACACAGCCGAAAGGTTCTCGACTCACTACGGACATACGTGTGAAGTTTGCTAACCTATTCACTGTTGAGGATAGTGTAGCGAAACAAGCGCTTCAAGCAGGGGGAAAGGCGCTTTCAGCGCTCGGCCTCTACAATCCGGACGACTATGTCGATGCAGCAAGTCAGCTTCGTATCGAAAGCGCTACTGCAAATTTCTTACAAAACGAATTCTTGAAGAATGATGCTAAACTCGCGTCAGCCCTCGTGAAATTTGCGTACAACTTTGCAAAGACGATGGATGAAGCAGGTCGTATTTCTGAGCGAGATTACATCGCTGCTCTCAAGGCCGTAAACGCAGACCTTCTATCGTCGAGAGAGGTACGAATAGAAACGGTCGAGGATTTGAAACGACAAGCTCTAGACGGTATTACACGGCACAATAGACTCTTTGATCTCAAACAGGGTATGCAGAGTGGACAATTCTTTTTTGCGCCTACTCGCTCTCAGATAAAGCAGATGCGTTCGTTACGTTACTTCGGTGACGTTGTACGTGCAACAGGCGGTCTCGAAGAGGCACAAGAGTTTGCAAGAGAAATTGCGTCTCTAGGCGGTACAGTCTCACAGATCATGAATAAAAACACAAACGTTCAAGCGTATAGAGATTTTCAAGGAAAGTACACTCTTCAATTTGCAACGGACGCGTTCGGTCCTAGTGCTGCAACACCGGGACAACAGATATATCAGGTCAAACAAAAAATTCTCGGAGACGATGCGGCTATAAATTTTGTTAGGGGTGTGCCTCTTTACGTAAATGCTAACGGGGAATTCTTGAGTCAAGAAGAAATTAGAGCGCGGAGAATCGCTAATCAATGACCCAGTTTCAAAACAATCTGTCAGACGGTAATTATCTAACGGCGATTACGCCTCGTGGTCTCGCACATCCTATGGATAGTCCGGAGACGAACGTAGATAATTTTCCGCGTACCATACTAGGCGCTGAAAGACCGGCTCCGGGCACGGTCGGATCGTACGAAAGGCTCGTGGCGCAAGAGCGGGAAAATATAGAACGTCAAAAGTTAACTTTGCCCCCCAAAGCCATAGACAGTATGTTTGAAAAGGCGATCTCCGGGGAGGTAGATATAAACACTCTCTTCGGTGATTTAACGACAACAGGCGAACTCGAAATAATCCCTCTGGGTCAATACGGTATGGTCAAAGAGGCGGTGAGTGCTGAAAAGAGTGGCACCGCCACCCCGGAGCAAATTACACTTCTCGAAAATATGAGAGACCCTAACGGGCAAGTTAATATACAATTTAAAGAATTTGCTCGCATGTCGCCTGACCCTCGATTTAAAGGCTTTATAGACTCGGGAGGTTTTCTTCTTTCGCCTGAAGGTGACCTGCTTCTTCCGCCTGAAACGGAAGCAAAATACATTAGCGGTCCAATCGACGACATAACAGGGGAACGTATATACCCCTTCATGGGACCGTTAAATGAAGGACTCTACTTTTTAGGCTTGGGGCAAAAGGCTACCATTGAAGATCAAGCGCAAGGACAGGCACGTATTCGTGAGTTTATCGAAACTCGCGAGGACGGACCCTCCGATCCGGAAATTCGAGATGCTCTCATTCAGACTCTCGGAACCGATTTTGCTGATATTTTTGCCGAACGTGTCTACAATTTGGCGTCCGTATCGGAATTAGGTTTCGGATATTACGTGCCTAAGTGGACTAAAACAGCGTACGGTTTTGTACGCGGTAGTGAGTTTGCCGAAAATATTTTGGGTGAATTAGAAACTCCTACCCAAACAGAACTAGCTGCTGAACTCGCTGAATTTAAAAAGAGTCAATTCTTCTCTAATCGTACGACATTTGTCAACGACATGATTCGAGAACAACTCTTTGTGCTCTATGGGGAGGAAAAATTTAATCGTCTCGGACTAGGAGAAAAAGACGAAGATGGTCGATTTATACGGCAGTTTGTAGGTGAAAAGTTTTCAGAAGATTTATTCGAGGCTATGTGGGATGACTTGCACTGGGGACAAAAACTTGGCGGGTACATCTTAGAGGGTGTTATTGCCGCGAAGACAGTAGCGGCACCTTTTTATGTGGCGGGCAACCTCTCTCGGACGATGAACCGCACGTATCGCGCTATGTTCAACTACGATATACCTATTCATTTGCTGCCTACTCGAAAAATGCGTGACATAGCTGCGGGTAAGGTAGGCACAGACTTAGCCCTCGATGTGACGACGAAGACTCGGGAGCTTGTCAAGCAGACTGCTAACTACAGATTTTTCTCTAACTATCGTATCAACTCCCTCGCTAGGGCCGTTGGTAGAGAGCAAACTAAAATAAATGTAGCGGCGGATCGTGCAGGCTTGAATAGAAAAATTGTTCAGCGTGAAAACGAATATAATACCGCCGCTGCTAGAGTTGCAAAAATCGAAAGTGAAATACGTCAAGCACAAAAGGGTGAAGGCACAGGTGATCTCAACGATCTACGAGATCAACTTCGAATAGCTAGAGACAACTTCGACGTTGCGGACGAAAATCTTCGTTTTACACGAGCGAAACGTAACCACTCAATTATGCGTAGCTGGGGAATAAAACTTCGTGAAAGTGGATTTCATCCGGAGTTTGACTTGATTTTTGGTGCGGCTTTGGTCGGTGGACGTAACATGTTCGCAGGACCGCGTGATCCTGAAACAGGCTTTCCTGTTGAGCCACAAAGAGCTTTGTTAGGTGAGGGCATCGCTGCCGTAGGTTTTTTGGGTGGTCTCGGAGTGAATGCACTCTTCAGAGCAAAAGGAGTGTCTGACTTCACTGTAGGAGTTGCAGGGGAACGTGCCCCGAATCTTGGATTTAGAGCACGAACTTTCTTCGAAGACAATGTGATGAGTCCGCTTCTCAACGGCGGAAAGAACGGACTTTTTGCTATTTACAGGAGAGGGGTAGGTGAAGGCTGGCTCGTAAATCCGACGGTTAAAAACATCGTTTTTGCCGATGCGGCTACTCGTGCGAAGCTAAGACCCGGAGAGCAAAAACAAATTCAAAATTTTGCCCGAGTAATCTTGAGTATGCCACCGGAATATCAAGAGCCTATTTTCAAGAGTCTAGACATCTTCTTCGAAGATACGAACACTGTTATGAACATTCTTGAACCCCTCGTTGATGGCGGCGTTATAAGCATGAAGGAATACTCAGAGTATCGACAGCTTCTTTCGACGGGATTTGGCGAAACTTCGGCACTCGCTATTCTCAAAGCCTATAGCGACATGTTCAACGCCACTGCAAAATCGGTTAAGCCGGGTGACATAAAAAATATGAAAAAGCGTGTCACAACCATTTTCAAGGATGCGGAGCACTACAAAAAACGTCAAGGCGTCCTTGCTGATGTGACACGTCGTCTCGATGAAAAAGTTTTGAAGTTAGAAGAAGTTATACGCAATAATGTAGAAGACCCTACGAGAGCGAGACAGTCTATCGATATTCTCAAGGCGTATTCACTATCTCTTAACAGTGCCGCAGAATATCACAGGGTGGGATATGTCAACTCAATCGAAGCTGCGATACAAGAAGNAGATAAGCACATAGAAGAGATCGGAAGTTCTGAACTTTCAGATTTACAAGAAATCGTAGCTATAGAGGGTGTGCTCGATGAACTCCTAACCACATCTGCAAGATTAGAGTCTCTCAAGGCCGGTGTAGAAACTCCACAAAGAGACGTGGCGGCGGCGAGGGCGAGCGGGGCAATCAGAATGCCCGACCCGAATGTGCCTGTGTCACCACAAGACGCCCTAACCGCTGCAAAAGCGGAGGTAGAGCAACTTCAAACGGTCGGCCCCATGCCAGCGGGAGAAACCATCAGAAATAAAGTTGATAAATTGATAGGCGGCATGGTTCGAGTTGCAAGTCATACTAACTTGACTTATGACGAAGGTACGACACTCCGGCAGATAGATAATCTTTTGTTAGGAGCAGTACAAGCTGCAGACGCCGGACGTTTCGCTGAAGTCACAATAGCGTACGATAAAGTCAGCAATGTGAGAAGCATTCCGCTCGACACTTTCGCAAATGATGTATTGAATTTCCTTCAACTCGAATTTCAAAAGGCAGGGGGATTACCTAATAGTTTCATCGCAGAAATGACCCCGTCACGTTTTGATAAAAAATTTGGTAAGCTAGGAACAGAATTTTTAGAGGGCATGGAAAAGGCGGCTAGGGCCGGTTTACTAGAATACTTTTCCGATGCGGAACGTCTCGCACAATACTCTGCAACTCGCGGAAAAAATATTGAAACTGCTGCGGAAGCGATTGAGGACTTGAAGGAACTCGGTGCCTCTTACAAATTTGCCCGAGAGGCACTAGGCACAGATAATCAAGAAACACTTCGTGGCATGTCTGATCTTCAGCTTGCTATCATAATGATTCGTGACAAATTTGCGCCGGGTGTAGACGCTGCATCCTTGAACTTCATAGCTAGTCCGAAAGAGCTAGAGGAGCTTTCGCGTTTGGCTGGTCGTCTTACAAACGACACGGAAAGAGAGGTTAAAAATTTAGGTTTGTCTATACAGGCATCCGTGAAAACTCTTCTCGAAACTCATCTAGGGCAGTTTCAGGGTGAACAACTAAACTTACTTGTAACTGCACGGACACTTCATAGAGCCGCTATGCAACGATTTGATCCGGGATCATTCGGCTACGATGTGTACAATTTAAAAACGGATTTTGGGCGATTAACAGGAGAGGGCGTAAAAACAGGAAAGAAGAGTGTCACGAGGCGTGAGTCTGACTTGATCATGCCTATGGTGAAAGCTCTTCTCAACCCTTCTGACAAAACCGCAGGAATTGTAGGCGAAACGATAGAGCGTTTACAAGCAACCCTATCCCCTGTTCGTCCTGCAGAAAATCTTTTGATGAGCACTGCGGCAGGGGGAAAGAGAATACCCACCACAGAAGAACTCGATACGTTACTTACGCGGGAGATGTCGGAGGAAACGTATAATCTTCTCAGCGGAGTCATAAGAGTAGCCGTTCGCAATGAACTCCAATCCGTGTACAAAGTTGATGCGATGCGTGGAGCATGGGATGCTGGAGTTGTCCCTAATATAAAGTACAAAAAGGCAGCCGATGAAATTGTTTTACCCTCGAACTACGCCACTCTCGACGAGTTTTTCGAAGCGACTAATGAACAGCTAAAAGTCAACGTAAATGGTGAGATGAGACTTCTCTTCGACATTCGCGATGTGTATTATGCTAGTCGCGATCTAGGGGATACTATCAATGCAAGTGCAGAGCTACGCAAGGCACACTCTGAATTGATAGCTAAAATTAAGAGAATTGCTAAAGAACAAAAAGCCGCCGGAACACGGACCATAGAAAGAACAAAGGAACGTGCAAAGACTATTCTGAAATACTCTGAAAACGCTACAACTGGTCAAGGATTTTTTTCGAACGTAATAAACTCTGAAGATGGTGCCGCTTTAGAAAAGTTTTTGGCGAACTTAGATGCAGACACCAGTATGAATCCGGCACAGAAACAAGCTGCCCTGCAGAGCCTTTTTATACAGGTCATGAAAGAAGTAGGAGGACACTCTGGCGGAACGGCAAAGATAAAACTTCCTGACGGTCGTACAGTAAACGGAGAAACGTACACACGTCCGGGAGAAATATTTTTTCTCTTTGATGACGCGCTAAACGTCGCCGACTCACGTATTACCGGAACTAATTTTATGCGATTTGCAGAAGCTGCGGGTATCGATGTCCGCACTATGGAAGCGTATAGAGCAATCTTCCGACTCGGATTCCGAGAGTCCGCCCCCACTATAATGCAGACACGCACAAGCGGTGTATTGGACTTTGCCGGTTCTACTAAACCGGGAATCACGGTTCCACGGGGTTACTCGATAGACAACGCGATTGCGCGTGCCTTCAACCTCGCCCGTAAGATGGTCTCGCCTTCTTATGTTACGGCAGAAGCATTTGTAAAGTACGCTGCAGTTGCACAGGGTAGACTCGTTAAATTTTTAATTGACGATCCTAAAGCCGCTGAAATTATGCACGCACTTCTCACGGAGAATCGTAAAATCGTAGAGGAAGAGGCTGCTTACTTCTTAGATAAATTCGTGAGAGCAGCAGCACAAGAGGTTCAGCCGCTTATAGATAAGTACGATCCTCAAGATGATGAATACCAGCGTATGTACTGGGAGAGTCGAGGCTTCATATTCGACTCGCCCCTCGACGCATCTCCGTAACTCTTTTAAAGAAAGTTAAACGACATGGCAAAGAAGATGAAAAAAACATACTCGAACGGCGCGAGTATTCGTAAGCCTCTCAACAAAGAGAAGGCGGACTTGGATAACAATAATGTCTTGAGTGAGTACGAGCGTAAACGAGGCATAGCCATCGAAAAGGCTATGGCAAAACGAGGAACAGCTTAAATATACTTACCTGACTTTTCGATTATTTCGTCAGCACACGTATTTAAGTAACGAAGAAGGGACGTGATGGAATGAGTACCTTCGTACTCCGGTATTCCCACGTCCATTTCTTTTTGAAAATCATCAGGACGAACAGATTCTTTATTTATCTCTACGTTACCGTCCTGTCTTAGATGCGCTGTCAGCGAAAACAACTGAGCTTTCGACATCGTTCAACTCCTGAATAGGTAAATTATAGCAGTCGGCTTTGAATACGAAGCCGTTGTCGGGATCGATGTCTCCACGTCTGTGGTGCGTAGCCTTTTCGTAAAAGACACACTTGTCCACCTCCCCTAAAATCCACGCTTTTGTTCCGTCTATTTTTATGCGTACAAAAATGTACGAGTCACAATCTTGCTTCGTGCCGTGAGCCGGAATCGTGCAGTCGTAATAATGTTTCGGTTTTGTATTGCATCGTTTCGTTTTTACATCGATACGTTTACCGTCTAGGACGAGATCATAATCGCGCGTATTCGCCTCTGTAGCCCCCGTGAGGTCGGCTACGACGAGTTCGCCTATAGCACCTACCACATGACTAGCACTGCCCGTGATACTGCCCTGTAGGATGCCTACGTGGGCAGTTTTCTTTTTTGCGCGCTCGACTATCTCAGGCGTTATCTTTACTTCGATCAACGATCTTTCTCCACTCTTCGTAGCACGGGTGGTTCCGGGGCGGATCATACTGAATCCACCCCTTCCCCTGCTTCCACACCGGACGTGTTTCTTTTTTAGGCGGCATTGAGATCAACTATCTCACACGAATCTGCCGTACACGCAAGCTCTCGTGAGCCGGATGTGTTATCTTCCTTTTCGTATTCAGACAACGCAGTCCAGTCGATTTCGAACGCACCGAATCGTTCCTGCCATTCGAGATATTCTTCCCGTTCGATGTCCTGATAAGGCGCTTGCTGGTACGAGTGATCAGTGTGAGGAAGGAACGACACGCCCGATGCTACATCGAAGTTGTCGTATATCCACGCACCCACACCCATCCACTCGTGCTCCTTCACGGAGATCGTAACAGACGGCTTGTGTTCGCACCAATAAATTGCGTACGTTTTCCACAACTCTAGCTGTTCTATGGCTGTCATGTCAGTACGTGTGACGGCAGCATCAGGTGACCTCATTGCAAATGAGAACACGGTGGTTGTGTCAGGCTTGGTTACGTCCGCCTCATTGTACACCCCTTGCTCCTTGAGAAACTGTGTTAGGGGGTCTTTGTTATCAGCACGCACGGTACGAATGTAGTAGTCGTTGTGCCTAGCGTGAATGCCGCTTGCAGCGTCCACCAGTTGCGATACAGTACCCGACGGCTTTACACAAGTGATAGCAGCCGACTGTGGAATACCAAGCCTCTCTGCGTACTCCTTGTTCGTGTCTACGGCCACCTGACGCATTTCTTCGAGCCAGCGTGGCGAGTCTATGGACTTTGAAAGAACGGAGTGATCCATGATACCAGTCAAGGATACGCCGAGCAAACGCTCGTCCTCTGTGTTGTCTTTCCATACCTTCCTCAAATATTTGAAATCAGTTAGTGTAGACTGTAGGGTGCCTAAGATCGTAGCGAGACGCACCTTGCGCTTCAACGAATCGAGCGTGTCGCTTTCCCGTACGACAACTTCTGACAAGTTGCAAAACTGGTACGGACGCAAGATAATTTCACTACACGGATTCGTGCCCCACATGTGTCCGGTCTCACGGCGTCCGTTACGGGCCACTTGTACGTCCGCAGCTTGACGGTTGAAGATGCCCCGCTCTCCTGTCTTCGAATCATAAAGGGCCAACCATTCACGCATAAACGTACCTATTTCTGGCTTACCCTTGTAAGCTACGGAGTTGTTGGCGAGTCCACGCTGACCATCACGAAAGATACCGCGTTCAGGTTCGTCGTACCACTCGCCCGTCTTGGCATGACGCATCTGTTCGTCACCTAGATTCGATAGCGAAATCAGGGCAGAGCGACGCACACCACCCACTACAACGACCTCGCCCACCTTGCACATCAAGTCATGGCACTCGATAGGAAACAGACGACGGCCCTTCGCTTTTTGAAAGAGCTTCACAGTGAATGTGAACAAGTCGTTGAGAGGCTTCGGCCCGGACGCACGACCACCCATCGTCTTGAGACGCGCACCGGACGGGCGTATAGCAGACAAGTCCCACTTCGGAATCTGACCAGCATACAACAAAGCAATCAACTCACGCAAAGACTTCGCCCATCCGGGCTTCGAGTCGCCGACCTTGATCACTGTGTCTGTGTCATTCATCGTGTCACTGACAATCGGCAGCTTGTCCACGTTCTCTCGTTCAACAGAAAAACCTACGCCCGTGCCACACATCAAAATGTACATGCACTCGTCGAACGAACGAGGACTGTCCACCGGGATGTAGCTGCAGTTGTAACCGCAGATATTGTCCCGAGCAAGAGCCGGACCCGCAGTCATCATCGCGCGCATCGACGGCATGATCTCCTGACTAAGGATAGCCTGTTCGATGTCTAGCATGTCTGTGTCAGTGATTTCGTAGTTGTGTTTGCCGCGAACCTGATTACGCATATAGTTCGTGTAGCGAGACACAGTTTCATCCCAGTTCTCACGGCGCTGTTCGTCATCGAGCCAGCGTGCGTAGCGGGACTTGTGTATAAACTGCTGATATGGTGTAGGCAGCATATTATTCATCGTCTATCTCCTCAATAAGTTTGTCTAAATACCACTTCGCCTTTTCTAGGTCTTGGACGCCGTTCTTGTAACGATAGCGCCAGAGGTACTTGATTATGTTTCCTTGCAGGTAATACTGATACCCTTCATCCGTAGCAGCACGGATGGCATCGATGCACTCAACCCCTGCTTGATTGTAGTGCGGCGGATTGTTGACCATGTCCGCCAGCCAGTTTGCGTTCGCTGCGCTTTGCATACTTGCCATGCTTTCTTCTTCCATCCGCTTCTTCATGTAATCCTCGTGTCTCATTGTTTCTTTCCGAATTCTACTTTTACGATGTTTGTTTCCGGATCGTGCTTCACGTCAACGCCGTTGCCTGTGACATCGATCATCGCCTCTTGTGCCGCCTGAAAACGTAACCGCGCCAGCCCTGCTGCCATCACCCGCTCGAAGTCAGACTCCATCAACTCTACGAGTCCGGACAGGATCACCGCGCCCGCAGGAATGTATTCATCGTCCTCATCTTCGAGTGTAGTGTCGTACGCTGTCATGCTCACATGATCATCGTTTTCACCCTCTTTGAAGATCAAGTACCAACGATTCGGCAAGAGGCTCGCTTGTTCTAGAGTTGACTGCATATCTTTTTCATCCATTCTTACACCACCCCTCTGGGATCGATCCCTCTGCCCACTCAAACTTGTGCTTGGTAGCCCAGTCAGCGTAAGTAGTTTTCGAGCCTTTGTAAATCTTGTTGTTCGCTCGTAGGAAGACAAAGCGTATATCGAGGTCAGGATACTGCTCTTTGACGAGCAGCATTTTCATCCGATCACTTTTGTCGAGATGACCCTTCGCTTCAATATAGATACCCGTCTCCGGAATGTAAAAGTCCGGAGTGTAAGTCCGTGGCTTAGGCACATAAGTGAGTTTTGTAGATTCGTATTCGTACGTCACGCCTTTGTCGGCTAGACTACGTGCTAAATTTAATTCGAAAGTAGATCGAAACCCCGCTTTTTGAGCGGAGTTTTTTCTCACAGACGCATTCCGGCGGACGCCAGACGCTTCATTACGTACACCGGAAATTTTGGTGACCGAGCTTCTATCAAATAACATTCGTTTATCAAAGAGTTCAGAGGGATACATACATTAACTCCTGCGTTAGCTAGCCTACTAATATTTTGTATTTCGCTTTCGACATTAGTGATATCTCTCTTCTCTGTGTCAGAAGATACCACCCCGTCTTTCGTGAAATTTTCACGTAACGTCAGTGGTAAACCTCTTTCGTGCTGGCGCAAAAACACCGTCCGACGATCTCCCCCAGACTTAGTATGAGCTTCTATATATACATGATACATTTCTACGTTGAGTTCGAGCAGGTCTAAGTCGTACTCACGTATAAATACATACGCCATCAAAGTTCTTTCTTTTTAAGTCGGGAATACCATACTAGCGGGGGCGACTTTGCTTGAGATGTCACACGAGGATGAAGCACAGCGTCGGGCCAGCAGTACGACTTGTAACCACACAGACCACATTCTTTCGGAAGAACTTTGTTACCCGTGCGGATAATCTCACCACTACGCTTGTACGTTTCAAATTCATCCGCGAACGGCTTGAAGGTCTTCACATCAGGATCACTGAGAAACTTTACACGGTTCCGTGCCTCTTCGAGATACTCTTCTTTATCTTCGCCTGTCCAGTCGTGCGCTTCTACAACAGCGACTTCACCGCTAGACTTATTGATAACAATCCACCCACCGAAGGGAACCCCTGTAGCCTCAGAGTAAAGGAAGCCTTGCATTATGTAACCGAACGGGTCATCATTCTTCATATGTTCGTACCCGCCGAAGCCGGTAAACTTATTCTTGAACGCCCAGTCACTTGCAGACTTTATGTCCCAGACTTGCTTATTGCCGGACCTATCTTGTATGATAACATCAAAGGTGCCTTTAACAATGACACCTTCTAGTTCGAGTTCAACTTCTTTTTGATAATCAACAATTTTTATACCGGCTTCTCGAAGCGCTAACATAAGAAGAGCTTCTGTCAAGTCACCAAATAAAAATCGAACGATGCTGTTGTATTGCATCGTCTCAACAATATCGTGCTTATCACACACCTGCTGACAGAGAGGTTTGCCGAGTCCGGACATACGTATTCGATACGACCGTTCTCGACCACCCAGTTGACGAGTTACGGCTGTGCGACAATCCTCTATAAATATATCAACATTAGCCGGGGAGAGATCAGTCTCCCCCCGGATAACACGCGTTAAGTAGTCTTGAAGCTCAAGGAGCATCAAACAGCTTCTTTGAAGTCAGCAGCGAGATCGTAGTCCTCATCTTCGAGGGTACGCTTTACCGCTTCTTTGTGCTCCTTCATTATCGAAGTGTTGTGACCGTTGACCGTTTCATCGAACTTGATGAGTAACAGCCGATCTTCTTCAGTGAGATTCGGAACCGTATCGGACAGGGTGGGCACCGGCGTCCAATAGATTACGCTTCCTCGCTTGTTCTTGTGTGTCTTGAGTTGCACTTGGCTGAGACACATGACCTTATCTTGTTTCGAAAGACTGTCGATAAAGTCAGAGATAGGCTTGAAGCCGGACTTCTTAAAGTACGCAACAAACGGCTCGTGATCGACATCCACCGGGTTGCCTGCGGCATCCTTGAAGATACCACTGATCTTACCGTAGATGACTTGATTACACACGACACTGCGAGATAGAAGCAGCTTAGGATCGTTCTCATCGAGTCCCTCTTCTTCATCACGAGAGAGGCGACCACACTTGTTGCCCCCCTTGCTATCTGGAAACGCTGACCGGAGAGTCTCACTCTGCACCGACTTCGCTGCAAAGCCGCCCCGACCTTCATTCATCTCTGAGTCCCACACACTATACTCAAACCTACGCATGAGAGGCTGAATGAATACCGTGCTTGCGTAGAGGTTGCGACCGTCGATAAAAATCTTCCAGTCACCCCGCACGAGAGCTTCGCCGTCATCCGACTCCGAGTCATAGTTTATGCCGAGTCGGGGCAAACCTACCTTCTCTTTCGGCGTCGTGTCCCCTTGCCCCGTGAGGCGCATCAGTTCTTTTATGTCATCCGCACGTAGTACTTCCGCAATATCTGTCCCTGTCATAGTCCTTCTCCTTTTCGGATTATAGGGTGTAAAGTATATTATAGCTTTACTTCTTTCAAGTCAAGCCAGTTTTTTCCGATCTTGAGTTCTATTCCGACCGGCATGTCGTACGTGATGCCATAACGTCTAACCGTTTCAAAGGGTAACGCTAACATCGCGTGCTTCATTAAATTTATACACGTCTGCTTTTCGTCCGGGTGCACGTCCATGACAATAGAGTCGTGCACTGTATTACAGATGACGCTTTGCAACTCCGCCTCGCGTACGAGCTTAGTTAACAACACGAGTGCTATGGGTAACAGATCAGCCGTGGCAAACCCCTGCACCGGGTAGTTACATATCGCCGTACGATTTGTGGCAGTGCCGTACTCAGTCCAGCGTGCGTCAGGAAAAGCGTATTCGCGACCTGATGGCAAAACGACGGCACGCTTGGTGACGGCCTGTTTCTGTAACTCATCGTGCCACTCCGTCACCCCCGCGTACTTCTCCTTGAATGCTGAGTAGTATCTCTTCTGTGCGTCTGTGCCTGAAGTGCCGCCGTAGAGAGGCTTGAAAGTATGGGCCTTCGCCTCTTGTCGTGTACAGCCGATGATCGACGCAGTGTAATTGTGAACATCCGTGCCTTCCTTCACGTCGGCGTACGCCTGCTTATCACCGGCAAGAAATCCGGCTACACGAAACTCTAGTTGCGAGTAGTCCCCCTCAAGAATGTAACCATCAGGGAAGCGACTTTCGACGACCTTACGTATTGCGAATGTCGAACCGCGTGGCATGTTTTGGAAGTTCGGATTGCGAGACGAAAGCCTGCCCGTCGCCGTAACACACTGCATAAATTCCGGATGAATGAAATTCTTTGCGTCCACATTATTTTTTATCCCCTCTACGAAGGTGTTAAGGTAGGTACGCAAGGCGTTGTACCGCACATACGATTCCACGAACTCGCGACCGCTTCCTCGCAAATCATCCCGGCGTTCTTCGAGCGTATCCTTGTCAGTGCGAAATCCGGCAGATGCCGTGTCGTACGCGTTACGGGGCAAAAGTTTAAATCCCGCCACTTCCGAAGTGGGTACGTACAAGACTCCTTGTCCGTCACATTTTTTACAGATGCGTACGGCTTTACCTAACGTCCCATCCTTTTTACGAGCGCGGTAACGTCCGTGGCCGTTACACGCCGGACACGTCTCAGCACGGGTCTTATACACTACATCCGTGAGTCGCCCTACAGTGCCGCTGAATTGCTTTCGAGACATGCGTGTTCGCAGTTTAGGCTTGACGGTGGCCCCTCGACGCTCCGTACCTAAGTTGAAAGCGGCTGACCACGCATCCTTATCTCGCACACGACGCGAGTAGAGAAGCATCGAACGATCATCAGGACTTGCCAGATTTATCGGTGTGTCACCCACAGCATCTGCCGCGAGTTTTTCGAGGCGCTTTTGTAATACCTCTAGCTCTTGACGATACGCTCTTTCAATCTCGTCGAGCGTCTTCAGATTTATCCACAGCCCGTCTTGCTCGATATGAGCAAGGGAGTTTGTCATCTCTAGCGATAGCCTAAGCGTTGGTACTAGCCCATTGTCTGTCTGCATATATATCTCCGTATGTTGTGCCAAAGGCATCTAATTGTTTCGAGGCCACCTCTTGAGTGGCTATCACGTCCGCAGTGCCGTATTCTTCTACAATCTCCCACGGTATTTCATAGAACGTCGCCCCCGCTTCCAAGTACGAGGCAACCATGTCCTTTTCCTTTCGTGTAACGTCATACTTTTCTGTAAGAGCAGCAAGTCCAAGAGGCCAACGTCTCGAACGGGAAAGAATATATTCCGCAACCATCGTATCATATATGTCTCCTTCATAAGTAAATCCGCACGCACGTATCCACTGCAAGTCAAACTTTATATTGTGACCGATCACTAAGTCCGCGTAGTCGAGTGCTAATTGAAACCCTTCCGCAGCAGCCTGTGTCGGGGGCTGAGTTGAGTGGTAGTAGCAGTCGTACGTCACTCTGCTCTGCAGCCATTTATACCCGATAGAGACGAGCCTGTTGCCAAAATACGGCAGGGGTGTATAGCCGCCACCCTTCTTCTCAACGTGTGTCGTCTCTACATCGAACACCAGAGCATTCATATGCCATCTCCTACCATCGACAAAAACAAGAAACCTAGAGCCACTTCAAATAAACCGGAAGCGTTTACGAACATAGCGATGCCAATGAGTGCATAGAGAATAGGAACCATTAGTAGTACACTCCTCTCCGTACGTCGATCTGTGAGTTGATCATGCCGTGCCATCCATTGAGTTTATTCTTCGATATGCACACGTGACGCACAGTATTCTCTACTTCACTCGATCCGGTCTTGCCTATGCCGATGATGATATCCGCCTCACCAGCTTTCCCTGTGCGTGAGTTGTCGAGCATAGAGTAGTCTATGAACTGTCGATCGTGCGCTTCATAACTCGCCTGACTCACAGCCCACACCAAACATCGATTACGTTTAGCGATTTCACGAGCGTGCACGTACGTTTGCTTTAGTCGCTCGTCGCCCCTGTTATACTCCCCCGATATCCGGAACTTATCTAATTGATCTGCAAAGATAATATCCGGTCTGTTGAGTTTGGCGTAGTCGTCGAGTTCTTCGATGGAGGTTCCTACTGAGTCCATGATCGTCAAGTACGGCGCGATCTCCTTTTCGTAACGCTCTACGAATTGCTGCCGAAGAGGCCCACGCATCTCTGACTTAAAGATAGCAAAGTACGACTGCACGATCCGGAGTTTAATCTTCTCCGCCGGTTCCTCGTTCGCCCAGTAAGACACCTTGAACCCCTGCCTGACGTACGATGCGGCGAGGAATGCACAGAAGGTTGTCTTACCAACTTCAGGACGAGCGAAGAGTATGCCCAAGTTGCCACGATCTAAACCCGGAAGGTTCTCCGCAATCAACTCAAATTCGAAGGGAAAGTCAGGCTCTCCCACCTCCTCATCAATCAAAGTATCAAGATCACTGTCAACAATCCGATACGTTGTCTTGTCAGAAATACGACCATCCTCAATACCGTCAATAATTTGACGTAGTCCGCCAAAGTCTTCACTTTCACCTGTGAATATTTCGATGGCCTTCTCCCCGATTTGACGGGCACGATCACGAAGCCAGAAGTTATTTACCAAGTCGAGGTACATAGGATGCTTGTCAGGCGTACCCACTTCGAGTTGCGCTATCAACTCCTGCGCCTTTTCCCGTGTCGAGTCCGGCATCGCAGGGTTTCGGTCATTGAACAAGGCACCGAGTTCACATACGTTCACAGACGCTCCGTATTTCGTGTGCGCGTGTGAAATTACGTCGAACACGTCACGCATCTCTCCCGTAAACATATCTCGTGTTACAATATTCGACACCTTCGCGAAGAAGTCTTTGTCGAGTATATACCCGAGCACCTGTTTATCTATCGATATGGGATCGTAAGAATTCATTTCGTCTGTCCTTTTCCATGTTCTTCAAGTCTGTGTGTAAAACCATGAGACGTGTCGGAACGTGTGCGTGTAACTTTCTAACCATTACAATCGCTTTGTCAGTAGCATCTTTGTCGAGAGCTACAAATACACGTTTGTACCTTTTGAGCACGTCGATATGCTCCGGAAGAAGATTTGTTCCTAAGAGAGCAACACCTACGCCATTCCCGTGAGTGGAACAGGCGCTGGCGCAATCCTCAACAAGTATAGCATCATCTCCGTCACCGCATACAAAAGGAAGTTTGCTACTTCCATAACGATACCACTTAGGTGTTCTTCCATCCAACGACCTCCCTGCTGCATCTACAATTTTTCTTCCGTCACAAATGAGAAACACCACGCGCTTCATACGAACATCGTAACGCACATCTACCGCACCCGATAAGTACGCATCGTACGCTCCAACCTTGCGAAGGTACGATTCGGCCTCGACACGACGAGATACGCTGACGAACGTATCAGGCACCTCATAAGTGTTACTAGCACGGGAAGGTGACACCACAGCCGCCGACCGCTCGAACACGGTTGACGCTGATGTACGAGAGAGAGTAACACCCGTTCGACCGGACACGTTGCAGTCTGCGTGGAAGCAGAACCACATACGCTGTAGCCCGTTGTCCGTAACCGAGAAGGTATTCTTCTTGGCACACACCGGACAGTCGGAGCGATACTTAGTGTTCGGCACGATATCGAGTGACTCGACGTACGTTTTTAGCCACGCTGGTGATTTCATAAGCGGCAAAGTAACCGACATGGAAAACACGGTCAATAACAAAAATTTACTTGACAAGTAGAATCACGCTACATACTGTCCTTATTACCATACCCCATAGGGAATATTTTATTATGAAAAAGATAAATAAAATTAACCCTATAGCTAAAGAACTACCCAAGTATGGTAAGCGGGTTGTACCTGACAAACGTAAAATCAAAGAAGACAAACGATTGACAAAAGAGGTACGCGATGCCGAGACCAGCAAAGATTGACGAACCCACGAAACAATACAAGTTGCTCATGACAGTGAAGTCATACGAAATACTAGAGAAACACGCCACTCAACTACAGGCAAAAAGTATCGATCAGGTATCCGTCGCCGATCTCATACGAGAGAGCATCGACATTTACATCGAAGCGTTAGAGGATGATGACTATGATGGTGGAAACAGTCTGGGTATTGATGCTGATAACGGCACTCAATAGGCACGAATTTGTCACAGAAAATATAGGCGACTACGAGACTATGGCAGAGTGTTACTTTGCATCGACACAAATGTTCTGGGGGGAGATGCCTATGAACAAGGAAGCTGTGTGTATGAGGGTGGAGGAACACATACTTGAGGAAAATTAAATTACCAAAGGATCGAAAAGGTAACGCTCTCGAACCATATGTCGTGTCGAAGGACGGGCGACACGAGGTTGTTGCTCCGGTATCGTCCGTGCGAATCGGAGAAACCCGCCGCGATCATGTCAAATCGAAGCACCGTATCGATTACCCACGATGGGTTGCGCTGTTTGTCGGGCGTAGTGAAGGGGAGTGCAAAAGGTGGCTTGACAAACACAGGACGCTAGTGCTAAAGCTGTGCATACCGTACGAGGTTTTTTAGTTCCTTTCCCTTGTACGAAAAATGTGGTGCTTTGTTGTTGGTGCCGTAACGATGAGCAGGGCTGGCAGAAATGCTGGCCCTGTTTTTTTGTGTTGACGACGGTGTGTGTTATGTGCATAGGTAACCACAGACAAAGGAGATCGACACATGGAAGTAATTGTAAAAGACGACGACCGCCGACAGCTTCTGAAGGCACACAATGATCTGCGTAACATGATCAGCACGATTCACGAATGCCACGACATCTGGATGTCCGACGTAGGCAAGCTAGAGCATCTGCAACATCTGTTGCACCACGCGCTCAAGTTCACCCCGCCTGTTGACAGCGAAGGCAACAAGATGTGGTATCGTGACTATGTGTACGAAGAAGAGGTGCCGAGTGATGAGTAATCATCAGAACGAGATGACCCTTGAGCGCTTGTACGACGAGGCTATCGAAGAGTTGCTTTCCCGCTTCAAGCCATACAAGATGTGTGGGCATCACTCCGCTTGCCTATTTCAAAACGAAGAGGACTTACACAACGCCGCCGTTGAATTAGCGAAAAAAAGATGGGAGACAGATTATGATTAGGCTCTATAAGCTGGTAATGGACAGCGCAAAGAACCCGCTGTCCAATATCCCCGACGTGAACACCCGTCACATGATTATGCAAGTTCTTGCGTGGATGTGGTGCATTGTGTTTTCGTCGTGGGTGGGATCGATTGTCGTGTTCGGCATCAGTGCGCTTGTTCACGCAATCTTGCTTGCTGGCATCTTTATTACCGTGGGTGTGTTCGAAACGGCAAAACGTAAGCCGCAGTATTTCGGTGGCTTGGGACGGGGCAATGGGGGTGAGCATGAGTAAGTTGTGGGACAAGGCTGTGGAATACTACCTCACGCACGATGACATTGAGATATTCCTGTTTGTGTGTTGCTGGGCCTTCTTGGGCTGGATGATGTTCCACGCTTTCAACGGCATCATGGAAAGGATTTACTGTTGATGGAAAATCACGTCGAACGGTGCCACTGCTGGGAATGCGGCGGCTACGGTAAGAAAGAGTATGAACAGGCTGTTCCCGATCCGATCCGGGGCGGCGACCTTATCGGTGTATTCGAGGAGTGCAACGGCTGCGAGGGTGTCGGTGAACTGTTACGCGCAAAGATAACGCAGACGACGGTGATCCGTGCATTTCTGACACAGGCAAAGCACGCACTCGAAGACATCGAATTACTTGACACAGACATCGACCGCATCTATGGCAAAATAGATGACGCAATCGGTGACATCGAACGCTATGAAAGAAAGGTAGGGACGCGAGATGGAAATTGACATGACCGAAGCAGTGGACAAACAGACAGCCGACGCTATCGCGGAAGCAATACGCGACGACCTGATTGACATGGGATATGGTGACATTTTAGATTTTCAGTGGCAACTTGTGGTGACTTTTACAGATGAGGATGATGTCTGATGGGAAGAGTGAGTGACTGGCTGATTGAGATGGAAGAGGACGCCTTCTGCATGACCCGTGACGAGTGGACGGCGAAGCACGGCGAATCGTGTATCGACATCTATAACAAGTTACGCATGGAGTGGTTAGACAATGAAATCACACCTAACGAACCGCAGGAACATGGCAAACCGGACGACGCCAAATCAACCGACGCCAAATCGGACGACGCCAAAGACTACCCTGTCTACTGACTACCCGTGTGACGTGTGCGGCGAACCGGCCATGACCAGAGATGGCGGACAGCTTCGTTGTCCGTCGTGCTGGCTTCGGGAACAGGGACAAAAAATAAAACCGCTTGACCGGGGCGGATATTACCCGTAGGTTTTCGGCATCGTTTTCTAACGAAAGGAAGCCGAACAGATGAAAAAACGAATCCACATAAATCAGCACGTCATCCGCGCTAACAAGAAGAATGGCACGAATGACCCGGCAATCACTGTCAAAACATCCAGAAACAATTACTACGCGCACCGGGTGGAAATTGGCGGCGCGTCGTCTGTTGTTTACTCTCCGGACAAGCCGCTTTCATGCGGCGCGCGTGTATGGGTGGAAACTGACGACACAGTAATGATTTACACTGGCGACGACATTAAGGTGGTAGCATGACAGTAAAAGCCACGCTAGTCGATCACGAAAGAATGATTCACAACATTGTTAGCGTCTATCGTGACGCTGACGAAACGCAGCACGCAGAAGGCTTGTTGTGGTACGACAACGCACAGAAGGCAGCATATCGTATCGCGTTAAAGCACGACGTGCCGGTTTACATTGTGGCGGCAGTCATCGCTGCACTGTCACCTAACAACAAATGGTCACGCAATGTGACAAATGCTGACGCGTTAATCGGCGCGTTTATCAGCGGCGACGGCTTGCTTTCCGTCAAGGTCTCGACCTATAACGCCATGAAGCGTAAGGCTTGGGATATTTTGGCGGCGCGTCCTGACTACGACGGCGCAAAACGTATGCTGAAAGGTCAGAAAATCACGTCATTCTTTATGGACATCATGGGCGAGTTCAACGTGACAATCGACGGCCACGCACGAAACATTGCCTATGGTGAGCGCGTCGGCTTGACTGACGACCGGACAAACATCGGCAAGAAAGAATATCGCGCTTTGCAAGCCGCGTATGAAGAAGCCGCACGCCGCGTCGGCCTCATGCCCTACCAGTTACAGGCGATTACTTGGCGCGTATGGCGCGACCGGCACGGCATATCGTGACAAAACGGCAACGCCAAATCGACGACGCCAAAACGGCGACGCTAACATTTCGGGGACTGGCTAATGGTTTCTGCTCGGCGCGTTCTGGGGCGGGGCGGACTTGCGGGCTGGTCAGGCGGGCGGCGAGACGACGGGGCTAGCCCGCCGCAACTTTTTTTGCTTTGAGGCTTCAACTCTTGCAAATCATGTGCCATGATTCACGGCATCAACAACGAGCAAAACCGGAAAGGAACCGAAATGCTTGACTTAGTAAACACAGAGACCAACGCCACCGATGCCGCGATCCGGCGGGGTGATGAAATATATTCGATCCACAACAACCCGGCGGATGTCGGCTTGTTCTCGAAATTTGCAAAGGTGGAAAGGGTGCCGATCGAAGCCGGGTGTCCTGCTGCGTGGAACGGTGCGGACATAATGACGAACCGGCCTCTCGAAGGTTACTCCGCGCTTTACAATCGGGCCACCGATGCGCTGCTGGATGTTCGGCCAGTGTCCCGGCACTACGCCCTAATCCCTCACGATTCACTGTTCGAGAAACAGGCGGCGCTGCTGGCGGAATCTGACCTGCCAGACGATAACGTCACGGTTACTGATCGAATCTATGGCTACGGCAAACGAGTGCATCGCACTGTAGTCTTCCACGAGCTTGCCACCGAACACGTCACCCGGACCGGCCAGACTGACCGCGTCGAATGTCGCATGGACATTTTCAACAGCGTCGATTTGTCTTGGGCTTTTCAGGTGTTCTCGGGTGCCTATCGTGACTTGTGCCGGAACTCTTTGGTATTCGGTGGTGCCAAATCGTACCACCAAAGGAAGGTACACAAGGGACATATTTCCGTCGATGCTATGATCTCGAAGGCTGGGTTCGGTCTCGATATGTGGATGAACAACCGGCACCAGATGGAAGTCTGGCGGAATTCGCACTGTTCGGAATTCGATTTCCAGCGGATGCTAAAGCAATCGATCTGCCGCAAGAATACCCGGGCAGCAAAGCACGACGAAACGCTTGCTATCAACGAAAGCAAGTTGAACTGGCTTCTTGAACGGTTCAAGGAAGAGACCCCCGAACTGGGTTCGACCCTGTGGGCCGCTTACAACGCCCTGACGCACTACGCAACGCACTTGCCGGGGACGCACACCCGGAACAAGAACAAGGAACTTGTCGCCACCCGGCGCAACGACGAAGTCCGGGCCGTGATCGAAGGTGACTTCTGGCGCGGTCTTGAAAGGAATGTCGCTAATGGATGAATTCGAGGGTGCCTACCTCTTCTATCGATGTTTGATTGCGATCATCATCATCCTTGTTCTACTGATCATTTTCTAAACGAAAGGAACTACCATGAAACACTCTGACAATTTCCCACCTGATCTAATTGCTCGCTTCCAAGAGCTTGCCGATGAATTCGAGGCTTACATCCGGGCTGACGAGCGGGCGCGTATCGGCGAAAAATTCGCTGCTGCTTTCCCGTCGAAGCCAGTAGCGAAGCCGAAGCCTGAGACGCTCTTCCCGATCACTGACTTGCACGGTGAGCCGCTGCAAGAAATCGGGGCGCAGCCGAAGACCTACGATCCGGCGGCAGCGTTTGACTATGCCGGGCAGGGCTTGAACGAAACCCACCGGCGGCTAATCGTCCGCTTGTCAGAAGGCACCTTCTATGCCGTGCCGACGCTTGCCGGGCATCTGAACATCAAGAAGGAGTCGGTTTATCACTATCTGTCCGGCATCCAAAAAGCTGGGTATCAGCTTGAGATTAGGAGCACTGGCAACCTCAAAGGTGGGTATCGGAATATCTATCGGCTTGCCAAGACCGGCTGAAAAACGTACAACGATGGGGCGGGTGCTTTTGCCCGCCTCTTTTCGAAAAGGAATCGAAACAATGCAAAGCTCACTTAAGACTGAACTGACCACCGCTGAAGCCCGTGACGTTTTCGCTATCACTGAAAAAGAAGTTCAGGTTCTGCGCCACCACCTCGATGCGATCCAGAACCAGATTCGCGGCTTAGAGTCGTTTATGGATTCGATGGGGTTTACCTCGTGGATCGGTAACAATTCGCCGCGTTCGATCGCGAATGGTGAATTTAAGGTGAAGACTGACGATTAAGGAATCCGCCTGCCGGTGCGGCGGTAATAGCCCGGCTTCCTCCCTTACCTTGACCCCGTCACTAGCTGGCGGGGTTCTTTTTTGCGCCAGTGCCGGATATTTGCTGGCGGGCTTGTAATCCTTCTGAAATATCTTTTCGAGCAATAGGGCATTGCCGCGCTTTGTGCGACTGGGGAATGGTTTCGGAATTATCGCCATGCCAAATAGACAACGCGCGCAGGGGGGCGGGTGATGTTATGAAGATAGGCATTGTTTTGTGAGGGATAGTTAGGCGGGCTGGGTGTGATGGGCCTCGGCGAGGTCAAGCTGTTGTAATAATATTGCTGAAAATTGTAATAATATTGCTTGAGTCGAAAGAATCTTGCTCAAATCAACTGGAATATGTAAATAAATATCTTGTGCGCGCAGGCGCGCGTAAGGGCCACCCGGCCCCCCCTGTACATGCGCTAGCAATGTCGCCAGAAATTTATGAAATGGTAGTTATAGGCATAGATAAAAAGGTACGCCTCTAGGATAACCCCCGGGTGTATATATTCCCGGCGGGTTCCTACGCCAGTGTACACACGAATTTTCATTTTGTCAAGAAAAAAGTTGACAACATCAGTAATAGTGCCTATACTTAGGGCGTGGATCACACATTTACCCGTCACACCTCCCCATAAACACCGTTGTTTACTAACAAAAGGTACGACGCAGGTGTGATTCACCCAGATTTTAAGGGAAATGCACGCATGTTCGAAGCTATGCTCCTCGTTTGCGCCCTTGCAACGCCGGATAGGTGTGTTCGATTCGACGATACACGCGGTCCGTACGAAACGTACGACGAATGTAAGGCCCGTTCGTACGAAATGGCGGAGGGAGTGGCCCAGATGTTCCCCGTTCCGGCCACATATAGCTTCAAATGTATCGAACAGGACTTCACATGAACCTCCTTCCGCAACAAAGACCGAAAGAACGCACCCTCACACCCCAACAAATCACATTTTTGGACATTTTGTTCGAAAATGGAGGGAATGTGACGCAAGCGGCAGTGGATGCGGGCTATTCGCGCGGCTCGTCCCAGTGGCTCAAGAAGACTTTGGCCGACGAAATCGTAGAACGTACGAAAGATATCCTTTCCGTCAACGCTATCAAGGCTGCTAACCGCCTAGTCAGTACAATTGATAACCCCGCCCCAGAACGCGGAGACGACTTGCGCCTCAAAGCAGCCGAATCACTCCTCACTCGCGTCGGCGTACGCGCTCCGGAGCAAATAAATCATAACGTAACGGCAGTGCACGGCGTAGTCTTGTTGCCACCGAAGAATGAGGTAGTTATCGATGCGAACTGACCGAGAAATATATCTCCTCGCTGACAAAGACTACTCTCAACTATCTTCTGCCGAGAGCCGACAGTACAAGTATATCATGTCACTTCCCTTCGGTGAGCGGATGGATTTGATAAGTATAAACAACCCCGCCAACAAATACGGAAACGACATCAGAGGATTCACTCTGATGGAAAAAGCGACTGGCGGAAAGGTACACCGTGGACGATCAGCCATCGGAAGCGCCGAAAAAGCGCGGTAGGCCGAAGCGCGATCCGAATGCGCCCAAAGCCACATATAACTTATCTACAAAGGAACGTGCGCGACGCGCGGCGACGAAACGTGTCAACGCTGCGAAGCGCCGTGCCGCGAAGTCAACCAAAGCTGCAGAGGACAAACGACGCTATGCTCGAAAGCTCGAACAAGCTACAACAAAAGTTGAAAAGGCTCTTGTTGGTAACGAGTCTGCCACAATCGATCTTGGGGATGTGGCTGATCTGCCAAGCGCAGTATCTGACTTGGTCGGAGAGAGCGAAGTCGTTTTTCAGCCGAATGGCGGCCCTCAAACGGACTTCTTGTCAGCGGGTGAGCGAGACGTACTCTACGGCGGTGCTGCCGGTGGTGGAAAAAGTTTTGCACTTCTTGCTGATCCGCTACGTTATTGTCACAATTCTAATCATCGTGGTCTTCTTCTCCGTCGTACACTCGACGAGCTTACTGAACTAATCGACAAGTCTCGGCAACTCTACCCGAAGGCATTTCCGGGTGCAAAGTTCCGAGAGTCGAAATCTACGTGGGTGTTCCCTTCCGGAGCGACGATCTGGTTTACCTATCTCGACAAGGATAAAGACGTAACCCGTTTTCAGGGTCAGGCATTCAACTGGATAGGCATCGATGAAATCACGCAATATCCCACTCCGTACGTCTGGGATTATTTGCGTTCTCGCCTTCGTACTACTGATCCTGAACTCCAGCAACACTTGTACATGCGCTGCACAGCCAACCCCGGAGGAGTGGGTGGTTGGTGGGTCAAGAAAACATACATCGAGGGTGTGGAACCAAACAAGCCTTTTCCTGCCTTCGATATAGAAACACGAAAAGAGTTCTTGTGGCCCCCGGGTCATGAAAAAGCAGGTCAGCCATTGTTCCTTCGCAAGTTTGTACCGGCACGGCTGACCGACAATCCCTACCTCATGGCAGATGGTCAATACGAGGCCATGTTGAGGTCGCTCCCAGAAGTCGAGCGAAAGCGACTTCTAGAAGGTGATTGGGACGTGGCGGAGGGAGCGGCCTTCCCCGAGTTTGCAAGGAGTCGGCACGTTGTCGAACATTTCGAATTACCTACTAATTGGCCCCGTATACGGGCGGCGGACTACGGCTACGCGAGTCCTTCGTGCGTTTTGTGGGGGGCTATTGACTGGGATAATAATATCTGGGTTTATCGCGAACTATATGCTAAACACTTGACAGCAGAGGAACTCGCTGATAAAATATTAGAAGCAGAACAACTCGATCCCCTTCCACACTACACAGTCTTAGACTCGTCGTGCTGGAATAAAACCGGATTCGGTCCGTCGATAGCTGAAACTATGATGCGGGCCGGGGTACGATGGACACCATCCGACCGCAATCGTATACAGGGAAAGATGGAGATACATCGTCGCTTGGCTGACGATCCGCACACAGAAGAGCCGCGTCTACGTATCTTTTCCTCGTGCCAGAATATCATCAAGCAGTTAGCCGGTATTCCACTTTCTAAATCCAACAGTGAAGATGTAGATACTAAGTCAGAGGATCACGCGTACGACGCACTTCGCTATATGGTCATGACGCGAATGAGTGGTTACGCTTCTATACACAAGCAACTCCACGCGATCAAGAGTCAAGTTTTTCAAGTTCAAGACGAAGTCTTCGGGTACTAAATGTCAACTGCAAAACCATTTATCTTCGAAAAGCCTATTGATCCAGATGCGGTTACTCTGCGTCGTTTCCTAGAGATGCGTGCTGAAGCGCACATCGCATCAGGAAAAGCTAAGACTGACGCCATCGGTAATACCATCCGGAACAATCCTGCGTTCGCCGACCTTCTCGACAAGCCTCTCATAAAATTTCTCGACGCGGGTTTCGAACATCACACATCAAACCCCCTCTTCATGGCCTCTGATGCAGCCGTAGAAAATGCACAAAAGAAAGTAGCGGCAGGAAAGAAAGACATTGATCCGGATGCTGTAAATCCTCGTCGAACACTCTATAGCCACGTCAACGCTATCGAACAGAATATTCTTTTTCAATTAAATCTTCCTGACAACAGGGAATTGAAAAAGAGGTATGACAATAGCGGCATATCTCTGATGACTGACGGGGTTGTGAATCCCGAAAAACCCGGACCCCTCTCTGAAAGATTTCGTTTTCGTCATGAAAACGTGGGCTATCTCAAAAAGGCTCTTCTCGAACACCTCACGGAAAATCCTCAAGACGAACACATCGTTCGCGCTCTTTTCATGGAAATAGACTTGGGATTCCGTCCGGGCGAAGTTGAGCGGATGCCTCTATCAGCGTTTCACCCTGCGGCGGCAACCACGGGTCGTTTCAAGGGTACGACCGTTCCGGGCCTATACATTCTTCCGGACGCGACAAAAATGGGACAGGAAATAAATATTCCCATGTCACCGGACATCTTTGCACAATTTAAAGCGGGTATGTTGCGTCATAAAAAAATAGTAGGTGAGGGGGGTGTAGATGCTCTCTTCATCGACAACGACGGTAATCCGATCAAAGAAGGAGACATGACCCGTGTCCTTAAAAATATCCAAGTTAAGGCACCTAATGGAACGGGATTGATGTTTGACATTGAAACGGGAGAGGAAATTTTTAGCCTTCCCCGTTCATATCTCCTACGTAACATGCAAATTACGGCGGGAGCTTCGCTAGGTATCGACGCGATTACTTCAGGAGAGATGCGAGGGCGAGCATATCGCGGACCGGGGGCGCAAGAGGTAGGCTATAAGGGAGTGGTTCCGGGTCAACATAGAATAGATCAAGCGGAGCCGCACTCGCGTGTTCACGCATATTTTCGCGCGTTGCTCACTGACGCCCTCGAATTAGGTGAAGAAGTTATCATCGCCCCGGATCAAGATTTTATCGGAGCGTGGATGGCTAGTGGAGGTGACGTAAACACCCTAGCAGCGTCGCTCGCAACATCGGACGGCATCATACCCGTAACTGAACAACCGACGCAAAATCCCAACACTCCGTACACCAAAGATCAGTTAGGACAGTTGACGCCCCGGGTCATAAAGACTGATATAGCTGAAGATACACCTCCTCCGGACTTAGAGCCTGAGATGAGTGACGATGAAAAGGACGATATGTTCCGTAGATTGATGCGGGGTCTTGTTCCAAAAAGTGTGGTGGTGGCAGCAGCAACTTCAGGCGAAGATGCCAAGAATATCAATAAAGAAGATATTGGAGATATTGTAACACAATTGGCAATCGAAGAGGCTATGTATTTTGCAGGTTCGAAAGGTTTGCAAATGGCAGGGATGGGTGCTTCCTTCGCTAATCCGGTTTCGCTATTCCCTCAACTCGCTCTGTCCTCGATCTCTCCAGCCGGACCTGATAGTGATGTTGTTCCTCTAGAAGAAGAAGTTCGCGCTGCAGAGTTACGTGCCGCAGAGAGTATTCGCCCGGGCAAATCTAGAAAAGACACAGTTGACTACACTGTGGCAATAGGCAAAGCAGAAGGTGAAAGAGAAGCTCAACTCATAGATATGTTTATGGAGCCAGACATGGGTGAGGGAAGCCCACAAGATATTATGGAACGCGTCGTCAATGCAGATTCGATGATGCAAGACATAGATCAAACCCCAACTTTTACAGATCAAACCCCGAGCTTTATGGCTCGATAAAAAGGAGTTAGTTATGAACTTGAACATGGGTGAATCGTACATCATGAATTCGGACAAAACATCTGTCGATGATCAGATGGGAGCCGATCAGCTTTACCGCGAAGGTCTCGAATTCGACACGCGGATGGCGCAGGGTGTACTGACTGAAGACATGCCAAAGCAGCAGACCAAAGGCACGGTCGATCCTGCACTGTTCAACATGGCCGAACAGCGCGACTACTAAGAAGGTTTTCTTATGGACGATAGGTTTCTAGAACCTGCGGATGATGAGCCGATCCCCATCATATCTGCGGACAAACAAGCGCCATACTTGTCAGAGTATATTCGCTCGAAGTTCGAAGATTCGGAGAACGGTAGATACGCTTACGAACAACGTTGGTTGAAAGCGTACAAAAATTTTCGTGGCATCTATGATTCTACAACCCAGTACCGTGACTCAGAGCGTTCGAAAGTGTTCATCAAGATCACTAAAACGAAAGTTCTTGCCGCGTACGGGCAGATCGTAGACATTTTATTCGCAAACAAAAGATTCCCTATCGTTGTTGAATCTACTCCGGTGCCGGAAGGTGTTGCAGAATTTGCTCACATGAAGACGCCCGTTGATGATTTGACTGGCGGTCAGGAGACTTTAGACCCGTATGGTTTTGAGGGTGACGGACGAGAACTCGCTCCCGGAGCTATGCAAGCAGATGTTTCGAAAGACTATCTCGGAGCGTACAAAGACGGTCTAGAAAACGCTCCTGTAGTTGAGGGACCGGCGAATATTGGTGAACCTCAAATCTCTCCCGCTCAAGAATCAGCCTTGAAGTGTCAAAAAATTATTCACGATCAACTCGTGGATACCAACGCGGTTACGGTTATCCGTAAAAGTATCTTCGAATCAGCCCTGCTCGGCACAGGAGTTATAAAGGGTCCGCTAAATATGTACAAGCGGATTCACAGGTGGCAACGGGGTGAAGGCGGCGAGCGCACATACGATCCGTATGAAAAACTCGTCCCTCGTATCGAACACGTTTCGATATGGGATTTCTATCCTGATCCGTCCGCCGTGAGCATGGACGACTGTGAGTACGTAATTCAACGTCATCGTATGAATCGTGAGCAACTTCGCGGTTTGATTTTGATGCCGCATTTTGACGGGGAACGTATCGAAGAGGCTCTAGCGCAGGGTTCTAATTACGAAGATAAGTACTTTGAAGACACGATTCGTGAGGACGAAACTGAGGCATATTACCAAGAAAGTCGATTCGAAATTCTCGAATATTGGGGTGTTATCGATGCTAAAATGGCCCGAGAAGTGGGCCTGTTAGATGAAGACTCTCCTGAAGGGGGTATGACTCAGCTTCAAATTAACGCGTGGATATGCGGCGATGTCATTCTTCGTTGTGTATTGAACCCGTTCACACCGGCACGTTTGCCGTTCTTCGCACTTCCTTACGAAATCAATCCCTATCAGATATGGGGCGTTGGTATCGCAGAAAACATGGAAGACGCACAGATGTTGATGAACGGCCACGTCCGTATGGCAATCGACAATCTCGCTCTTGCCGGTAACCTTGTATTTGACGTGGACGAGGCGTCTCTCGTACCGGGTCAGAATATGGATATCTTCCCCGGTAAAATATTCCGTCGTCAGTCAGGCGTCACGGGCACAGCGATCAACGGCCTCAAGTTTCCGAATACGGCTCCTGAAAACATACAGATGTATCAGATTAGTCGTCAGCTTGCTGATGAAGAGACGGGTCTTCCGTCGATCATGCACGGTCAGACAGGCGTCACCGGCACCGGACGAACTGCAGCGGGCCTGTCAATGCTCATGGGTGGCGCAAGTCTCTCGATGAAGACCGTTATTAAGAACGTCGATGATCATCTCCTCAAGCCTCTCGGCGAAGCGTATTATCAATGGAATATGCAATTTAACGAAGGCATGGATGATATCGGCGGTGACTTAGAAATCAAACCCCGGGGCGTAGCAGCAGTTATGCAAAAAGAAGTGCGGAGTCAGCGACTCACCGCTCTTCTTCAAACAGTGGCTAATCCTATGCTCGCGCCGTTTATTAAGATTCCGAATCTCGTACGTGAGTTAGCAATCGCACAAGATATCGATCCGGATAGCCTAGTGAACGATGTTAACGAGGCACAGATTTACGCTCAAATGTTGCAAGGGATGATGCAAAATGCTCAACAGGGATCAGGCCCGGATGGTGGCCCCGCTGGTCAACAACCCCCCGGTATGGACGGGCCTAGAGGAGTACCTCAACAGCCTCAAGACGTTAGCGGTGCAAGCCCTGATGGTCGCGCCATCGGAATCGGAGATGCGCCAGTTGCAGGGGAAGCTGGTTTTACTGGAAACACTCCTCAACTTGAAGAGTAATCATCAAGCAGTTGTGAAAGAGAACACAAAGAATGTCTAGTTTTTTCGATTACTACGGAGGTAGACCGCCGATACCTGAGCCGGTATCTCCGACTCCACCCCCAGCTACGACACCTGTTCTTCCTCCCGGACAGGGACCGATTGATCCGCGTTACATGTTGCGTCCTCAATATAGGGAGGAAGACCCAACTGAGCCTGACTATCGACGTGACTTGATCAGCGGATCGAATCCCGCACTCAATGTGTCTGCACTTCAAATTATAAATCCTGAAGATGTTATTCACGGGGATTTTGCGACCTACCTAGACAGTGTTGGGTATGACATGTCTGGTAAATTTTCTGGTGCTACTTTAAAAGCTGATGCCCAAGACAAGGATGCTGCTCTCGCTGCTGCAGATTTTGCAGGCACTTTAGATGCAGCCGCCGGAATGATTATGGGAATGGGAAATATCATAGATGGTCCGAGTATGACCGATCCCACCGGCGTAGGGACTCGCTCAACAGGTGCGGGTATCTTCTCACCTATTGCAACTGCAAACTTGTCCCGCGAATTTAGAGATATAAACGCAATTGCAGCGTTTAATAGAGACCCTGCAAACAAGGGTGCCATAGGAAATGAAAGAGGTTTTGCGCTTAGGCTCGGAGATGAGCGTGGCAGCATCCTCTATCGACTTCCGGGAGAAAATCAATATAGGGGTGACCTCTCTCTTCGAGGTATAAGTATCCCACAGAATGTAGCGCGTAACATAGAAAATTACACGATGGGTGTAGACACGGGTCAGACTCTTTTGAGTGCGATCACATCAGGTAAAAGCATTCTCGATCAAGCTGTGGAAGATGTGGATTTTTCTAACGCACTTTTAAAAACGGGCAAAGGCGGATACACACTCGACGGCAAATTTAATTTTGTCACGGGCGTAGCTAGAGTAGGCGACCTTTCTAACTTGATCGATCAAAGGACCGGACTTGCAGGCACGACATTTAGGGTTACTACTAATGGCGCGTACGATACTATTGAATCACAGCGTATTGCGAAGTCGTGGCTAAGAGGTGCTCGTAATTTTACGAGCGATACTCCTATGGCTCAAAAGATTGCACACCTCGTAGCGCACATTGAAATGGCTACGAAGGCTTCTGATGTTTCGAAGCCAAAGGTTGCTCCTATCTCTACTAAGGGCGATCCTGCAATCGCTGCACAAAATCAGGCGGACGCTACAACACCCGCAAGTGGTGGTCCGACTGGAGATGATGACATCAGTTCCCTGCTCGAATCGGGTGAAACACGATTTGTCAATGTACCGGGCGTTGGTTTCGTATCACCGGCACAGGCGCGAGCAATTCGAGAGCGAGACGATAGCGAAAATCCGGGCGGTCGTAGTTATAGCCTCACACGTGAAGAAGTTAGCACTCCCTCTTCTAGCGGTGATCCGCGAGGATATTCCATGAGGGCACTCGGTGGAGATGTGCCTAGCACAAATCGTCCCGGCTTTGTAGAAAATGAAGATCGTCTTGTCCCTCAGATGGAGCGAGATTCCGTTCTTTCGATAAACGAATTACAGGGCGACGTTCAAGAATCTGGATTTATAGATCGTCCTGCATCAGAGGTTAGTGACGCAGAGTCCGTAGCAGATGATATTCTCATTCCGGAAGCGGAGGAGGACGGCTACATAATCAACGTCGAAGCCGTTAAGATGGCAGGTGAAATGGACTTGATCAAAGAAATTGAAGAAGCCGAGAAGTACGTAAGGTCAAAAGGCGTTGATTTAGCAAAGCCAAAGCGGCCTATTCTCGCTTCGAGCGGAGAAATTTATGTTCGTCCGGAAGTCATACCCGCTATCGGACTCGACAAACTCGAAAAGATTAACAAGCGCGGAGTCCCTAAAACTAAGAAAAAGTTGAAAGAGACTAGACGCGCCTAGTTATTCGTCGGCCACCCGCTCACGAGCGGCCCCGACATAACCGAAGCGGCCACCCACACGCCAAGTGGCCCCGCAGATGAGGTAAAATAAATGGCAAAAAAAGTGAAAGGCCACAGAGCCAACAAGCCCAATGATTCTTTCGGCGTCGTAAATGACGACAAACTCTATCGCGGTAAGTACCGTGAGGAGGTCGATAAGGATGATGATGAAGACACGGAAGAGCTAGAAGCTCAAGAGGACACTGACGAAGAGTCGGCCACTCCTCAAGAAGCAGAAAATTCTTCTAGTTTTGCTAGTCGTGATGAACAAACATCCGAAGAGGAAAACACATCAGATTACAAGAAACGATACGATGACTTGAAACGTCACTATGACGGTAAGTTAGAAGAGTGGCGGACTGAAAAAGAAAGTCTTTTAACTCGTCTAAGTTCTCCTGCTCCTGCAGTGGACGCTGGCGAATCGACGGCAGACTTAGAAAGTTTTCGAGTTCAGTATCCGGATATGTACAATGCTATTGAACAGATTTCTTCCTCGCAGTCTGAAGCGCGAGTTAAAAATCTCGAACAACAGCTAGATGTAATCAAGGAGCGTGAGAAAAATCTCGAAAAAGATCGAGCATATCAAGAGCTACTTCGATTGCAGCCTGATTTTGAAGATTTAAAATCTAGTGATGAGTTTCGTAAGTGGCTAAAAGATCAGCCCGACTCTATTTCTGATGGTGTGTACAATAACGCTACAGATGCCAAGTGGGCAGCTAGAGTTGTCGATCTTTATAAAGCTGATGTGGGCTTGAACAAAAAATCCACTCGTCCTCGAAAAAACAAGGATGCGGCTATGTCCGTGTCTACACCCGCAGCCAAAGAAGTTGTGAGTGTACCGGGGGAGAAACGAGTCTGGAAGGCTTCAGAAATCGGCCGGATGAAGCCGTGGGAATTCGAGAAGCTCGAACAAGAACTCGACGCCGCACGGGCTGAAGGCCGAATAGACTACAACTCTTAAACCTCAACAAAGGAAGGAAAGACCAATGGCTTTTGGTACTTCTGCAGGTTACGGTAACCTGCCTTCCGGCAACTTTACGCCGGAAATCTTTAGCCAAAAGGTTCTCAAATTCTTCCGTCGCGCTTCGGTTGCAGAAGATATTACGAATACCGACTACGCTGGCGAAATTGAGAACTTT
>FUFK010039254.1_pt1 | contig 37496 bp, 39 predicted proteins | sample 1021851 | NCBI WGS metagenome assembly FUFK01 (sample SAMEA51879418, study PRJEB19060) | metagenome | reverse complement strand
AATGCGATTGCCAGCATCCAGATCATATCGTTCGAAAGAATTTCTGAAGATTGCACGACTACAGGTTTGATTAAAGCGGTTAAACCTAAAACTGAAGCGATATTGAAAATATTGGAGCCAATTAAATTCCCTAACGAAATTGCNTTCTCCTTTTTCATTGCGGCGATCAGGGAAGCTGCCAGCTCTGGAACGCTCGTTCCAACAGCGATGATAGTCACAGAAACTACTCGTTCGCTAATACCTAATTGAGTGGCAAGATCTACTGCACCCATGACGAGTAATTCTGATCCTCCCCATAAAGCAAAAATTCCAATTAACAGCCAGATTCCTAATTTGATACTTCGAACGTCCTGTAAAGACAGATCTACCTCATCTGCAACCACATTATCCTTTCTTCTTGACCTTTTAATTAGTAGAAACATGTATCCTACAAGTCCGAGTAAGAGAATTCCACCTTCTATTCGTGATAATACATCTCCACTTTGAAGAAAGAAATAGAGTACTATGGAGAATAACATCATTATTGGCCAGTTGATCCTATAGAAATCACGATCGACCATTAAGGGAGAAACCATGGCCGTTAATCCCAGAACCAAACCAATATTAGCGATATTGGAACCTATTACATTACCTAAAGAAATATCTGAAAAACCATCAATAGCTGCCTGCAGACTCACCAAAAGTTCTGGGGCTGAAGTAGCAAAGGAGACCACCGTAAGACCTACGACCATTCTGGAAATACTGAGTTTTAGTGAAATTGCTACAGAACTTCGAACTAAAAACTCTCCTCCTATTACCAAAAGGACAAAGCCAACAATTAGAAATACAACGCTCATAGATGATATTTTTTGCGAAGATAGAGGAATTCATAGAATTGCAATTACTTTCTTTAAGTCTAAGAATACAATGCCTTTATTGACCAATTTTCAGCCAAATATGTTATTTCAATGAAATTGAATAATTTGTACCTTTCGAAAATATCTCATGTACAATGAAAAAGTCAATTTTCAAGGCGCTTGCTAAGTTCAACAAGAAATTTTTACCTAGTTACTCCAAAAAAGAATTGGATTTACAAAAAGCTTCGAAAGTCCAGATGGCTATTATAGGCTGGCGCCTATGGGTTACTAAAAACTCGCTGGACTAGTAATGTATTAGTGACTCTACCTCATAATTAGAAATCCGGTCTCTCCCGTTAAGAAAATCAAGTTCTATTAAGAAATTACACTGCACAATATTGCCTTTGCATTTTTCCACAAGTTTACAGGTGGCCAGAGCTGTTCCTCCGGTTGCAAGGACATCATCATGAATTAGCACANTTTCACCTTCCTGGATCGCATCCTGATGAATTTCAAGACTATCACTTCCATATTCCAGNTCATATTCCTGCTTGAAAGTTTTAGCAGGNAGTTTACCCGGCTTTCTAACCGGAACGAAGCCTGCCTTTAGTTCCTGTGCCAGCAGACTGGCGAAAAAGAATCCCCTGGACTCCATTCCTACCACCTTATCTATTTTTACGTCTGGAAGTTTGTCAATAAAATTTACAACAACTTCTTTCATAGCCTTGTGATCCAGCAAGAGCGGACTTATATCTTTATATCCTATTCCTTCCTTCGGAAAGTTCTCGATCTCGCGTATATAATTCTTCAATTCCATATTTTATAGATCAAACTGTAATTGCTTTGTTCAANTATTTGCGGAAAGGTAGCATCTCCCTATAGATCTCTANNAGTTTTTCCTGAAAATCATTCTTCAGAATTTGTTTTTGAGTGAGNTCAACCTGAACAGCAAAAGTTTTATTCCGCAGTAGTTCAATATGTTGATGATCCTTGTCAAAGCCTTTGGGTGNNGTTTTAAGCTTTTCATCATGTANAAGTCCGCCGAATGTTTCCACAAATGAATTCTTTTCGATAATTTCTTTAAACTCTGCACCATTATAATCGATAGCTAAACGTATACTATCAAGTATGGACTTTTTGGGACGGTAAAATCCACCGGCTACAAAGCTCCCGTTGATCCCTATATGTATATAAAAATCTCCTTTTTCAGGCTTGTCATCCAGACCAGCGCCAAAATGATCTTTGTAAATTGGCTTATTAGGGTGAAACATCAGGTTATTGTTGATCCTGTTGATTGCTTTCCTGCCTTCTGTTGGTGCATAATCTTCATCAATATTAGCCAATTTTATATCAAGCTCATTNAGCCATAAGATGTATGAATCGCGAATATGATNGTATTCTTTACGATGTTCGTCCATCCACTCTTTCGAATTATTCTTGTTCAGATCGCTTAAAAAAGTGAACATTNTTTTAAAATCCATGTACAATATTTGAATTGTAAAGATCGCCAAAAACACNGGTATNGCAATAGNTNATCNNNNTNCTNNNNGATANNTNNNTNNTTATAAANNTGNANNACAGCTNATTNCGTTCAAGTTTTATTCAATACCGTTAATAATCTGACTGACTATNTTTTATATTTATACGACCAACCTGTAAAANTCATTATTATGATCTTCAAAAAACTGGGAGATGATATTTTCGCGCCTGCACCNAAGNCTATGGCACTAATAGATGCTAAAGATCCTAAATTCAACTACTACCTNTCTTCAAGAATTAGAGGNCCTTTAATTGATCTGGACATTACCACTAAGATCTTTCACNATAATGAAATGTTCGTGCGTAAATCTAGTTATCGGGTTAAGCTGGGACAAATCGAAAAGTGCGTCAAACAAAACCTTATAGANCACATGCTCCTATTAGGACTACCGGAAGCAGAAATTCCAGATAGCCTGAAATCTGANNGTTTTAAGGCAGACGTCATCAGGAATATAAATCGGAGAATTTATACGGATTAATCATAATTCCCCCTGGTAAGAAGCTCTGTTGAAAAACCGGGCTTTTTTTATTTAAGGTAAGACATAAAAAAANTGCAACCTAAGTTGCAGTTTTTTGTGACCTCGCCAGGATTCAAACCTGGAACCTCTTGAGCCGTAATCAAGTGCGCTATTCAGTTGCGCCACGAGGCCTTNTAAAATAGTGCTCTACTGTTTTGNAAAGCGGGTGCAAATATAATTGCTTTTTATAAAACTAAAAAGNCTTTTCAGAATAAAATAAAAAAAAGGCGGATGAACCGCCTTTCCTAGTGCCCAATGTTTGGTTTTTAGTATAAGTAGTTTAGGGCAACGGTATCATAATATCCAAATTCNCCGTCTTCNTTNCCACCAAAACANGCCAGCATAATAGAATTCGAATCAAAGCCTGTAGGCGTACCTGGAATATGGACTGCACCATCAGCTCCTGCAGATTCTCCACTTTGTCCACAGCTTTGGCGGCTAAACCAATCTGTATGTCTTAATCCTACNGCATGACCAATTTCGTGAGTCATCACATGTTCATTAGTGTTAGTGTCGTAGTTCTGCATACCTGAGAAAATCTGTACATATTTNTANGGATTTCCATTNCTAGGAAATCCTGCAACTCCTCCTGCCTGACCATTGTTGGTCTGGTAAACTACGATATCGTAGGGCTGATAGTTAGTTCCGAAAGTGAGTGTAAAGGTAATTCCAAGATCCAGCGCATTGTAATTACCAATTGCATACTGTAAGGCAGTTCTCTGTTTACTGGATAAAGCCTGGCTTCCTCCGGTGTACCCNATTACGTTCACAGTACGAGGTGAGCTCACCAGGTTNTTGGTTCGATACTGCTTATCTGTNATAGAAGACGNGGACATACTAAATAATTGGTCTTTAGTCATGNCAATATCACCTTCGATAAGATAATTTTCGATAGAGCTTCCATCGGGAAGCATCATCATTTGCTTTTCAACATGTTTTGAATTGAAATNGAGATCGGAAANTCTCTTAAGAACCTCTTTGGAGATCTGATCTTCNTGAACTTTGGCAGTTTCTGGAGAAATTTCTGAAACATCTTCTTTTTCACAGGAAGCAAAGAATAATACTCCCANGGATAGGGTAAGTAGTGTAATTTTTTTCATAAGTAAGTTTAGGTTAATGGGGCACTTATGAAGTTAAACTACACTAAAAGATGTTTATCTACTAATANATTATGTTAANTGTAGGANTTTTCCGTAATACTACACGATTTCAGCACTCAATCCTGCATCCAATAGTTTGGAGCATCGTGGCTTCAATTCATCATATGGACCGGTTTTTACAGTACATTTTCCCTTGTAATGAACCAGAATACTACATTGCTCAGCCTGTTCTGGAGTATGTTCACAAGCATAGATCAATGTTTCGATTACATGATCAAAGGTATTGTAATCATCATTATATAAAACGATTTCGTTTTCACGCTGTTTTTGCGTTTTCAGGTCAACCTGTTCTAAAACTTCCTNTTTCGTACTCATCTTCAACTTATTACAATTTCTGAAAGCTGCAAAGATACAAATTAATGTAACATGCTTAAAATGAAAACTTTGCAGCTACCCAGTTATTTCTTTCAATGTGTTCTATAAATTTCAAATCATGCTTTTCACATGCCGACTTTATAACCGGAAGGTCTTCGGTATAAAATCCACTAAAGTAGATACTTCCTGATTCTTGCAGACATTCTACATAAGTAGCCATATCATTCAGCAAAATATTTCTATTGATATTAGCAAGAATTACATCGTATTTTCTACCTGTTAACAACTCTGCTCCACCTTCTTCAACATNTATATCCTTACAATTGTTGCGTTCAATATTCTCCAGTGTATTCAAATAACACCAGTTATCGATATCAATCGCTTCAACAGGAGTTGCACCTTTCATTCTTGCTAAGATGGCAAGGACTCCAGTACCACATCCCATATCCAGTACAGATTTGCCTTCCCAGTCATTCTTTAGAATATGCTGGATCATCATATGAGTTGTGGAATGATGACCAGTACCAAATGACATTTTTGGTTCTATGACAATATCGAACCGGGTATTTGGCTTCTCATGAAACGGTGCTCGAACGCTGCACTCATCGTCCACCAGTATAGGAGTGAAATTCTTCTCCCACTCCTCGTTCCAGTTTACCCGTTCAATTTTCTTCACCTTATTGTCAATACTGAATTCTTCAGATTTGAGAATCTGTACCTCATCCAGTAGATCATCTGCAAATTGCTCTTCCGGCACATAAGCAGTAATCCCATCTTCATTCTCAACAAAACTTTCAAAACCAAGTTCCCCTAGTTCTGCGATTAAAATTTCTGAAGCTGGAGCGACCGGTTGTATCGTAAAATGATATTCGTAATAATGTCCGGTCATTAAAATGAGTTTACAATCTCAAGAAAATCAACTGCTTTTAAGCTAGCACCACCAATCAGACCACCATCCACATCTTCTTTGGCAAAGATCTCCCTGGCGTTTGCCGGCTTTACACTACCTCCATAAAGGATGGAAGTATTTTCAGCCACACTCGCGCTTACATTGTCTTTTAATAGAGTACGAATATGTTTATGCATTTCCTGTGCCTGTTCAGGGCTGGCAGTTTCACCGGTCCCAATTGCCCATACTGGTTCGTAGGCTAAAATGATATTTTTCCAGGCGTCTTCTGAAAGGTGAAATAAAGCTTCCTTTAACTGTGATTCTACTAAACTGAAGTGCTTGTCGTTTTTACGGTCTTCCAGCTCTTCTCCAAAGCAAAAGATCACTCGCATTTCTGCTGCGATCGCTGCGTCTACTTTCTTAGCCAGTTGCTCATTTGTTTCGTGAAAATATGCACGTCTCTCGCTATGCCCAAGAATAACCGTAGTCACACCAATACTTTGTAACATTTTTGCTGAAATTTCACCCGTAAAAGCGCCATTTTCACTTTCATGCATATTTTGAGCTGCAACGATAACGGGAGTATCCTTTAGTGCCTGGAAAGTAGGATATAGATTTGTAAAGGCTGGAGCTACCATAACAGTTACTTCAGGTTCCTTAACCATTTGCATCTTCATTTCGCCAAGTAATTCTTCAGTCTCAGCAAGATCGTTATTCATTTTCCAGTTTCCGGCTACTATTTGTTCTCTCATGATAAATATATTTCAGTGATTGGATGCTCTCCTACTATAGGTTTCAGCATATAAGACAAATATAAGGAAAGACTGAAATACGAAAACCTAAACCAAAGCTAAACCTTCAATTTTTAGGATTTTCAGAATAAAAGATAGCGGATGCTTATAATTCGATATCGCTAGCGTCGAACCAGTGTTTTTTCTGCTCCACAGTACCGGACCTCAACACCAGGATACCGGGATTTGCTCTTACGATCGTTTTAAGCGCAGTTTCGTCTGCCTGATAGAAATCGAAATCCAGATCAAATTTCTCTTTTAGTTTAGCTTGAAGATTATCACCAGATGCTGTGAGAGCAATCACGCGATAATTCTTANTCCGTGCTTCTTTTGCCANGTCCTGGATCGCTTGATATCCNTCCATTTCAGTAGACCTTATGTTATACATAACGAACATCAGGACTTTATCTGTAGTAAGAATATCTGTNGTAATATCACCCTCTGGACCTTCGATCACAAAATCATGNATTGGCGGNACATAGCCTTCTTCGATCTGTACCGTTTCAACGCCTATAAAATCTCCAGTAACCTGGGGATAGGCGCCTTGATTGGTAATAATCTTCTCCTCNCCTNCCANATTAAANTTCCATTGNTANTCNTANACAGGNTCCTGAGCACCTTCNGGCACNANCATNTTTTCAGCNATNTTATTGNCNATCTTATAGGGTCTGAAATCNAGCANTGGNAGATGCATCANNACATGATAACAAAATGCGAAACATGCCATGAAGCTGAGGAAAATTGCCCATTTATGATATTTCTGCGGAAANANNGGCTCNATNNANTTCTGNTTAAAGAATAATACCAAAATCAGTATCAGTAGAATAATATCTTTATAGAATGACTCCCACGGAGTAAGCGGAATTGCATCACCGAAACANCCNCAATCTGTAACTTTATTGAAGTATGCCGAATAAAAAGTAAGAAATGTAAAGAAAACGATCATGAGCAGGAGGCTCCAGCTTGTAAATTTCCTTGCATACCCAATGAGCAGCATGATCCCAAGCACGAGCTCGAAGATCACGAGTAAAATAGCGATAACAAGAGCAAATGGTATAAGCGCCGGAATGTCCAGTACCGGTTCACTAAAATATTCCTGTAGTTTGTATGAAAAACCTACGGGATCATTCAGTTTNATGAATCCGCTGAAGATGAAAAGTACACCTACCAGGACTCTGCAAATACCTACTATTGCTTTCATAAGCTATATTTTCTGAATTAATTTTCAGCTTCCTGGAAATGGATCATGGCAAATACAGAATAATTGATCATATCCTGGTAATTTGCATCAATCCCTTCACTAACCAGCGTTTTTCCCTGGTTGTCCTCAATTTGCTTCACCCTTAATATTTTCTGTAAGATAAGATCTGTAAGTGAACTAATTCGCATATCCCGCCATGCTTCGCCATAATCATGGTTTTTATCCATCATAAGCTGCTTGGTTGCGGCGATATTTTTATCATATAGATCTATTGCGTCCTGAGGTCCAAGATCGGGCTGATCTGCAATTCCCTTTTCAAGCTGAATTAAAGCCATTACCGAATAATTTATAATCCCGATAAATTCAGATTTCTCATCTTCATCAACTTTTCGAACATCGCTTTCCTGAAGTTTTCTTATACGCTGTGCCTTGATAAAGATCTGATCTGTTAAGGAAGGTAATCGTAAAATGCGCCAGGCACATCCATAATCCTGCATTTTATTCAGAAAAAGACTGCGACAAAGGCCAATGACATCATCGTATTGTTCGGAGGTATTTTGCATGAAGTAGCTGTAATTTGCGTAAATTTCGGTCAAATATTTCAGATAGTCAAAGTTATTTGCGCTACCAAAATTCAGCCATCTCATGTTTATAAATTGCCGTGGTAATCTCATCGACCTTTCCGAACCAAAAGTGATGGGNATCATNAATATNACTCCAGANTCCTTTTTTGAGGGTAGTAGAAAACAAACNGATAAAGAGATNCTTTCCTCTGCTGAAAAAATGCTGAAGGAAGGTGCNANCTTTCTGGATATTGGNGCTTANAGNTCCAGGCCTGGTGCGCAGGATATTTCNGAAGAAGAAGAATTGGAACGAATGATTCCGAAGCTGAAGNTANTGGANCAGCATTTTCCNGAAGTGAACTTTTCCGTAGANACCTTTAGATCNAGAGTCGCGAGAGAAGCTNTTGAGAATGGCGCTGCAATCATCAATGATATTTCTGCCGGAAATCTCGATGCTCAAATGATCGAAACCGTAGCCAGTCTNCAGGTTCCTTATATTATGATGCANATGAAAGGGACTCCGCAAACTATGAAAGACCTGAACCAATACGAGGATCTCACTGCAGATATTCTTTTTTACTTTTCTGAAAAGATCTCGGCAGCCAGGAAAGCCGGAATAAATGATCTCATTATTGATCCGGGNTTTGGCTTTGCTAAGAACATTGCNCANAATTTTGAGCTACTGAANAANCTGGANNTTTTNAAAAATCTNGAACTCCCCNTNCTNGCAGGNCTTTCNAGGAAAAGTCTCATCTGGAAGACNNTNAAGTCNACACCTGATGATGCTCTNAATGGCACCAGNATTTTAAATACTATCGCACTTAACAAAGGAGCCTCAATTTTAAGGGTTCACGATGTAAAAGAGGCGGTGGAATGTATCAAATTGACCAGTGAACTCAATAACTACGTTTAGTTTTTCTATTTTTACAAAAAACCACTGCATTTGGACATCATAGATCTTCGCATCCTCGATATTCTAGATATTGTTTTTGTCGCCCTTCTACTCTACTACGTTTACAAACTGGTTAGAGGTACTGCGGCCGTTAANATNTTNATTGGNATNGTGGTTATTTANCTGGTTTGGCTGCTAACACAGCTACTTCAAATGGAATTACTTAGCAGTGTTCTGGGTGAATTCGTTGGGGTTGGNGTNTTTGCCCTTATTGTGGTTTTTCAACAGGAGATCAGGAAATTCCTTTTAATGATTGGTTCCACAAATTTNACACAAAAAGGCCGATTCTTACGAAGCTTCAAAATNNGCNGGGATGATGTNCGCTCNAAANTAGATGTGGAAGCNATNATNGATGCNTGCGAAGCAATGGGGAAAACCTATACCGGNGCTTTAATGGTCATTCAGAAGAACAATAAACTTGACTTCGTAAAGAATACTGGAGATAAAATGAAGATCAAGCTGAATCAGCCTATCATTGAATCGATATTTTTCAAGAACAGTCCGTTGCATGACGGTGCGATGGTCATCGAAGAAAGTATGATCACCGCCACCAGAGTGATTCTACCTGTATCTAATGACAGATCCATTCCATTAAGATTCGGACTTAGACATCGTGCTGCCGTAGGAATTACTGAAAAAACTGATGCGCTGGCTTTGGTAGTTAGTGAAGAGTCTGGACAAACCTCTTATATCAGGGATGGGCAGTTCGTGATGTTCGAAACGATGGACGAACTGAAGGTAAAAATCAAAGAAGACATAAGCTAAGAATAGATGACGCATTGCAAAAATTGCAATTTTGCCATTTCAGAAGAACAGAATTATTGCTCTAATTGTGGAGCTAAGATCGTACGGGACAAACTTAGTGTTCCCTATCTTTCTGGGGAATTCTTTGAATCCTTCTGGAGTATTGACTCCAACAAACCAGTACTTACTTTTATTGACCTTTTCCGTAGACCTTTGAATGTGATTCAGGGATATATTGAAGGCCTGCGTAAGAAATATATCAATCCTTACGGATACTTTACCATTGCACTAACCCTTACTGGTCTATACACTTACGTTAATCTGAAATATTTTCCAGAATATTTAGATGGTGGAGGCCTTGAGGTTAATACAGGAGAACGTGATATAACCAAAGAGGTTACTACGATGATCCTGGAACACATGAACCTCATCACTTTTCTGTTCATCCCGGTAATCACTTTATTCTCCAGGCTGGTCTTTTTAAAAAATAAGAAATACAATCTTGCCGAGCATTTGATCATCCATCTTTACGCTTATTCTCATATAAGCATTGTGTTCGCGATTTTAATCATCATCTCCTTCAGCAATCAATCCTTGTTTGCGGTAATGAACTATGCCAGCATTCCTTTTTATTTGATTTACTACGGGTATATTTTCAAAAAGATGTATAATCTAAGCTTATGGAAGATAATNCTTAAANGTNTACTCTTTCTGCTTTTGNTTCTGCTTGTNTTCCTNATAGTTAGCCTNGTAATTGGTCTCTATATGGCCAAACTNAAGGGAGTTATTTAAATACTNTCTTCTTCNTTGAACTGCACTTCATAAAGNTTNCGNTAATANCCATNGGTTTTCTGAAGCAGACTTTGATGATTACCAATTTCCACNATTTTACCCTGATCCATTACNATGATCTTATCNGCTTTTTTAATGGTCGCNAGCCTNTGNGCGATAACGATGGAAGTTCGACCTTCAGTNATNTTATCNGTCGCGTCCTGTATNAGTTGTTCGCTATAGGAATCTACGGAAGATGTTGCTTCATCCANNACAAGAATACTTGGATTNCTNACATAAGCTCTTAAAAATGANATNAACTGCCGCTGTCCNGAAGAAAGCATNGCTCCACGTTCNTTTACATTATAATAATAACCGCCAGGAAGAGAATCTATAAATTCATGAATTCCAATTTGCTTTGCAGCCTTGATCACATCTTCATCTGAAATATCAGGGTTATCAAGATTGATATTATTCATGATCGTATCTGCGAACAAGAATACATTCTGCAAAACCACAGCGATTTGAGATCTTAAAGATTTCAGCTCAAGATCCTTAATATCCTGCCCGTCTATTTCAATGACTCCACTATCAATTTCGTAAAATCTACTCAATAATTTTATGATAGTTGATTTTCCAGCACCGGTAGCTCCTACAATTGCCACAGTTTCCCCGGGCTCTACTCTAAAGGAAATTCCTTTTACAACTTCTTCTTCTGGGATGTAACTAAATCTTACGTCTTTAAATTCGATCTCTCCGTCAAGATGCTCTACTGCAATAGTTCCGTTATCTTCTATCGTGGATTCTGTATCCAGGATTCCGAATACCCGATTCGCGGCGACCATTCCCATTTGCAACGTATTGAACTTATCAGCAATTTGACGCAGTGGCCTGAATAACATCTGGCTCAATTCTATAAAAGCTACAATAATACCTAAAGACATATCATCTCCGGCAACTACCCGCAAACCACCAAACCATACGATCAAACCTATTGTAATGGAGGTAGACATTTCAGCAATTGGAAAAAAGATGGAGTTATACCAAACCGTTTTNACCCATGCTTTTCTATGTTTATCATTGATCTTNTTNAAGTTTTCNTATTCAGTTTTCTCGCGGGTAAACAACTGTACGATCTTCATCCCGGTGATACGNTCCTGTACGAAAGTGTTCAAATCTGCCACCTGAGTTCTAACTTCTTCAAAAGCNAGCTTCATTTTCTTCTGAAAGACTCTNGTTGCGTAGATAATAAAAGGTAAAACTGTAAGTACGAGCAAGGTTAGCTCCCAGCTTTTATAGAACATTACACCAATCACTACCAACATTTTCAGTAGATCTGAAATGATCATAAAAAGTCCCTGGCTAAAAATACTGGCAATCGTTTCAATATCACTTACCGCCCTGGTCACCAATCTTCCAACTGCAGATTTATCATAATACTGCATTTTGAAGCCAAGCATATGCTTGAAGAGTTTTACCCGCAAATCACGAACAACCTCCTGCCCAAGCCAGTTGGCATAGTAGATAAAACAGAACTGGAAGATCACTTCCAGCACCAGTACCCCAATCATTAGGCTTACATAATATATAAGACTGTCAAAATCTGCCGGNATCAGGGCTTCATCTACAGTTTCCTGTAGTAAAATAGGCCTTAGAACTCCAAATAGAGAAACAAGGATGGCCGCTACACCTACAAAATAGAATATTCGTTTATAGGGATTGGTATATCCAAGCAATCGCTTGAAAAGCGCCATATCAAATGCATTTCCTGTATTAGATGCCATCTAGTTCTNTTATCGTTTCAGGATATTCGATCCTGGTTAAATATAATCCATGTGCCGGNACNGAAGTTCCAGCTTTNCCCCTGTCTTTGCTCTTGATCACCTCGTGCATGTATTCCACAGGCCGTTTGCTTTGCCCAATTTCAAGCAAAGTTCCTACTATTGCCCGCACCATATTACGCAAAAATCGATCTGCAGTGATATGAAAAATTAGCTTCCCATCCTTTTCGACCCATTTCGCTTCATCGATACGGCAGTTATATGTATGAACATCTGTCCGCGATTTGGAAAAACATTGAAAATCTGAATACTCCTTCAGGATCTCTGCAGCTTTATTCAATTTCTCCAGGTCAAGTTCATAGCGAAAATACCATGCCTGATCGTAAGCAAATACATCTTTATACTGAAGCAGATGATACTCGTAACTTCTCGCTACAGCATCAAATCTCGCATGAGCATCCTTCCTTACCGGAAATACTTCAGAAATTGCAATATCCCTCGGAAGCATGGAATTTAGCTTATAAGTAAGTTCTTGGAAATCAAGTTCTTCCGAAGTATCAAAATGAGCGAACATTTGTCGTGCATGCACACCGGCATCTGTCCTTCCAGCACCAACAATAGCTACTGAAAATGGTAACACCTTGCTTAGATTTTGTTCAAGAACCTCCTGAACACTAATAGAATCAGGTTGATTTTGCCAGCCGTGATAAGCTTTACCGAAATATGAGAGCTTCAGGAAATACCTCAAGTCAGCTTTATTTTTATATTAGCGAAATGCAAAGATAAGGCAATTATAGCAAGGAAAAAGGGCTGATTTCGCTTCCTTTGTTAAACGACTTTTAAAACTGAAAACTTTGAAGAAGATTCTATTACTAAGTGATACACATAGTCATATAGACGAAAGAATTTTGCATTACGCCGGTGAGGCAGATGAAATATGGCATGCGGGGGATATTGGTAAAACAGATGTCACCGATAAGCTGAAGCAAATTGGACCGCTGCGTGCTGTTTACGGGAATATAGATGATCCTGAAATACGTAAAGAATTTCCATTAAACCAGCGTTTCATGTGTGAAGAGGTTGATGTCTGGATTACTCATATTGGTGGCTACCCGGGAAAATATTCTCCGGCGATTCGGGAAGAGATCAGGCAAAATCCCCCGAAACTATTCATTTGCGGTCATTCACATATTCTGAAAGTGATGAACGATAAAAACCTCGGACTTTTACATATGAATCCAGGTGCGGCGGGGAAACATGGATTTCATAAGAAGAGAACCATGTTGCGTTTCCAGATNGATAAAAAGGAAATCAAGGAACTGGANGTTATTGAATTAGAATAATTAAAAAACCCGAAGCTTTCACTTCGGGTTTTTCACGCACTAATACTACTAAGATGATAGGCTTATCGTAATCGATCTACAGATTTTACGAGATCTTCGTCCTTCTTGATGGCCTTATTGGCCAAAACAATAAAAACGATAGAAATAATAGGAAGAAACATCCCAATACCTTTCTCTGAGATATCNATCTCTCCAGGTAAAGTTAGAGACCAATAAACAAACACTCCTAGTAAAAAAAGATTTAATATGATATTTAGACGCCCCAAAACAAATTGAAGCTTTCTATTTTTAAACATGATGATACTCACCAGCGAAATTGCTGCTGAAGCAAGAAACATTCCCAGCGCGATTAATACTTCGTGAGCATAGACAAATNCACCTGCTGAATTCTCCCAAAGCGGAAGAACAAAGATGAGTCCGGCACTCACAATAACCGCTAATAATAACCAAATAGTCTGTATTCTCTGAAGCATATTTCCTGCGATTGCGGGACAAAAATAAAAGATTCTTTTTAGAATCATTGCGTAAAAGAATAAAATAAAGTTGTATAATTGCAGTAACAATGCGTAACCTATTCAATACAGGTTACTTAAGTCTCCAAAACTTTTTATTCTTCTTCGAGAAGTTTTTAAATCAATCCAATCTTATAATTATTTCACTGAATACATGTTCGAAATTTCAGAATTAAAAGCTAAAAAGCTTCCTGAACTTAAGGAAATTGCTCAATCGCTAAATGTTCCTAAGTATAAAACCCTTAAAAAACTGGATCTTGTTTACCAGATCCTGGACTATCAGGCCGCTAACCCAGCAAAAGTAAAAGAAGTACTTACAGAAGATAATGCCGANCCGGCTAAGCAGGAAACTAAAAAACCTTCAAAGGTTGGAAGTGAAAAAAAACCTGCAAAAACTCCTGCCAAACCTGCTGCAAAAGCACCGAGGCCTTCCAGNAAAGAGTCTGATCCAAAGGAAGATAAGAAGGAATCAAGACAAAAAAGTACTCGCGAGCGTAGTCCTTCCAGCGCAAAAACTGATGATCGCAAAAAAAGCGACAACAGAAACGATAATCGCAACGATAATCGTAATGATCGCAACGACAGTCGCAACGATCGCAATCACAACAATAATAGTAATAGCGGAAACAACAAGAATGACCGTAACGATAACAGAAATGATAATCGTAACGACAATCGCAATGATAACCGCAGCGACAATAAGAAAGGTAACAACGGAAACCGGGATAATCGTAACAGATACCGTGAGCCGGATTACGAATTTGATGCTATCATCGAGAGCGAGGGTGTTCTGGATATCATGCAGGATAACTATGGTTTCCTAAGATCTTCAGATTACAACTACCTCACTTCTCCTGATGATATTTATGTATCACAGTCACAAATAAGATTATTTGGTCTAAAGACAGGAGATACAGTACAGGGACAAATTAGACCTCCAAAAGAAGGAGAGAAATATTTCCCACTTATCAAGATCAATAAAATCAATGGACTGGATCCACAGGTCGTAAGAGACAGAGTTTCTTTTGAGCATCTTACACCACTTTTCCCGAAAGAAAAATTCAACATTGCCGAAAAGCAAGCGACGATCTCTACAAGGGTGATGGATCTTTTTGCTCCCATTGGTAAAGGTCAGCGTGGGATGATCGTATCTCAGCCTAAAACAGGTAAAACGATGTTATTAAAGGATATCGCAAATGCTATTGCGGCAAACCATCCTGAAGTATACCAGATCGTTCTATTGATTGATGAACGTCCGGAAGAAGTTACAGATATGCAGCGTAACGTAAAAGGTGAAGTAGTTGCTTCCACTTTCGACAAAGAAGCTCACGAACATGTTAGAGTTGCAAATATCGTACTGGAAAAGGCTAAAAGACTGGTAGAATGTGGACATGATGTTGTGATTCTACTTGATTCTATTACCAGACTGGCTCGTGCTTACAATACGGTACAACCTGCCAGCGGTAAAGTATTAAGTGGTGGTGTTGATGCAAATGCACTTCACAAACCAAAACGTTTCTTTGGTGCTGCACGTAATATTGAAAATGGAGGTTCTCTATCTATTATTGCTACCGCTCTTACAGAGACAGGATCAAAAATGGATGAAGTGATCTTTGAAGAATTTAAAGGAACNGGTAACATGGAACTGCAATTGGACAGAAGAATTTCCAACCGTAGAATATTCCCAGCTATCGACCTTGTTTCTTCAAGTACNCGTAGAGATGATCTATTGCTTGACGAAAACAATGTNAAGCGCATGTGGGTACTACGTAAATATCTTGCTGACATGAACCCTATCGAAGCGATGGAATTTATTAATGACAAGATTAGAAACACTAGAAATAATGAAGAGTTTTTAATTTCCATGAACGGGTAATTAATTCTTTCTTATATAAATTCTGAAAAGCCTGAAACTAGATTTCAGGCTTTTTTATGTAATAAGATCGAGTTAAGAGAGAGCTTCGAGTTCGTGTAAGATTACAGGCTACAGATCTTTTTCAAAGCTTTCGCTTTTACCATTACAGTACAATATTAAGTCAGAAAGACTAAAGACTAAGTTTTACGATATTGAATAGCTCTGATTACTTTCCGTAGCAAATACTTTCAGCATTTTAGATAATAAAGTTTTAGACTGGAGATTCCTCCTATTGAGAGGTGAAATTTTAAAATTTCCGTAGTTATCTCGGAAGGCTATAGACTCTAATTATCTGCAACAAAAAAGCCCTGTCGATTGACAGGGCTTNGAGCGGNAGACCGGGTTCGAACCGGCGACATTCAGCTTGGAAGGCTGACGCTCTACCANCTGAGCTACTNCCGCATCATTTTTTTAATTATTTTAACTAATAAAACTTACTTTGAAAATACAAATAAAAATTATTAATTCTAATGAATTACATGATATAAGGAGTAAAGTTCTTCGAAATGGGNCTAGATCCCNAAATGTGNACTTTCGAAGGTGANACTAGAANNAACTCTNTTCATNTNGGGGCNTTTATTGAAAATAAAATTGTTGGTGGCGTATCNTTAATTAAAAACAATTGTAAAATNAANNATGAAAGAGAATGTTTTCAATTGCGAGGTCTTTGTGTTTATGATANGTATCAAAATTNTGGTATTGGCACAAAAATNATAAGTAAAATTGAAAATATAATTAGTGAAAAAAAATCCAAATANATTTGGATGAACGCCAGANAAAGTGCTNTTAAATTCTACTTAAANCTNGGCTATATNAATTCGAATAAAACAAAGATTATTGGAAATATTGGTTTACATTACATGTTNTTCAAATACCTATGAATAAAAGAAATTTGTTATGTATATTGATNTTATTATTGGCTAGCTCGCTGATGTATACGCAAAAAGTAAATACTGAAATCTTAACCGGAATGGACAACTCCAAAATTGTTGGAGACACAATTCAACTTGAAAGGGAAACCTACAATGCATTTATTAAAATGAAAGATGCAGCTGAAAAAGATGGTATTAAGATCAAACTTGTTTCTGGGTTTAGAGATTTTTACAGGCAACAAATAATCTGGAATAACAAATACAAAAAGTTCACAAAAGAGTTTTTATTGGATGGTCCCTCTGCAATTAAAGAAATAATTAGATTTTCTACGATTCCNGGAACTTCACGACACCACTGGGGAACCGAAATAGATGTAATTGATAAAAATTTTGAAAATGAAAAGAATTTATTGATTGCAAAAAAATATGAAGAAGGTGGAATCTTTAATTCTTTGAAAAAATGGATGGATAAAAATTCTGAAAAATTTGGTTTTTATATTGTTTATGATGATGATGATAAAAGACCAGGATTTGAATATGAACCTTGGCATTATACATACAAACCAGTTTCAAATCTATACCATGCAGAATTTCTCAAACTTGATTTAAAATCTATAATTTCAAAAACTAAATTGGCAGGAAAAGAATTCATAAATGAAGAATTTATCAAAAAATATATTGATGAAAATATTATGGGAATAAGTTCCCATTTAAAATGATTTTTTTATAACTAAATTTGAATTTAAAATAGATTCTTGAAAATTAATAAAAAAGTACTTCTTATGATTTTAGACGGTTGGGGAATTGCGAACCAGCCAGATAAATCTGCAATCTCAAAAGCACACACACCAAATTACGATGATTACTTAAAAAAATATCCAAATGCACAATTATTAACTCACGGCTCACATGTTGGTTTACCAAAAGGACAAATGGGAAATAGTGAAGTTGGTCACATGAATATTGGAAGTGGAAGAGTTGTAATGCAAGAACTTGCAAAAATTAACCATGATATTGAAAATAATAGTTTTGATAAAGACGAAGTCTTGACAAATAAAATCAAAAAGTCAATTCAGGATGAGAAAAACATTCATATCATAGGTCTGGTTTCAGATGGAGGAGTTCACTCACATATTGATCATCTAAAACACTTAATTCACACAACTAATCAAATGAATGCAAAAAATGTTTTCATACATGCATTCACGGATGGAAGAGACGTAGATCCTAAATCTGGAATAAATTTTATTTCTGAAATAATTGAATTAACTNAGGACAAATCGGCTGAATTAGCCACTGTTTGCGGTCGGTATTACGCAATGGACCGCGATAAAAGATGGGAAAGAATAAAAAAAGCATATGATCTTTTGGTTAATGGTGTTGGAGAATTAAGTGATGATATCGTGAGGTCAATTAAAGAATCGTATGATAAAGGAATCCATGATGAGTTTATTCTTCCAATAATTTATAAAAAAGATGGAAAGCCGATCGTCAAAATACAAAGTGGGGATTTGGTTGTTTTTTTTAATTTCAGAACAGACAGAGGCAGACAATTGACAGAGGCTCTTACCCAAAAAAATATGACTGATTATGGAATGGAAAAAGTTGACCTTGATTTGGTAACAATGACTATTTATAATGATGATTTTGAAAATGTTGACAGCATTTACAAAAATGAAAAATTAAAGGATACTTTGGGTGAAGTTCTATCAATTAACAACAAAAAACAGATCAGAATAGCTGAAACCGAAAAATATCCACATGTAACCTTTTTCTTTAATGGAGGAAATGAAAAAATCTTGAAAAATGAAAAACGAATTTTATGCAATTCACCGAAAGTATCAACCTATGATCTAAAACCTGAAATGAGTGCTTATGAAATTGTCAACAAAATTATCCCAGAAATTGAATCTAAATCAGCTGACTTCATTTGTCTTAATTTTGCTAACCCTGATATGGTAGGTCATACAGGGAATTTTAATGCTGCAGTAAATGCATGTGAGACAGTGGATGAATGCATGGGTAAAGTAGTTGATAAGTGTATTGATAATGATTACTCAATAATTATAATTGCTGACCATGGCAATAGTGATGTTATGATTAATAATGATGGATCAGCAAATACAGCACACACAACTAATCCAGTGCCTATAATAATAGTAGATAAAGAAATAGAAAAAGTGGATGATGGAATTTTAGCTGATATAGCGCCAACANTATTAAANATATTAAATATCGANAAACCTAAATTAATGACNGGAAAAATATTAATATGAAAAANTTTATACTCCTCTTTNNAATTANCTTTTTTTCATGTGATAATATGAAAAAAAACAAACAGACAAATATTGATCCAAATGACATAGAATATGTTGATTTGATTGGTGAATTTCCAAGGAAAGACTTATCAAACGTATTGTATAGTTCATGGTTTGATAAAAATTATGAAGATTACAGTGTTGATAAAGTAACAGCAGATAAAATAAAGAAATACATAGGCAGAGATTTAAAAATAAAAGTTGTTATGGGAACTTGGTGTTCTGATAGTCGTGAAAATGTTCCCTCATTTTTTAAGCTAATAGATTATTTAAATATTAAAGACAAAAATATTGATCTAATTGGCCTAGATATAAATAAAGAGAACCCAAATGGTGATGAAAAAACATACGAAATAATTAATGTACCAACATTTATTTTTTATAAAAAGGACAAAGAGATTAATAGAATAGTCGAAATAACACTAGAATCTTTTGAAAAAGATATTCTTAAAATTTTAGATGGGTCTGGATACGAAAATGCGTATTATGGATTCTAAAAAAGTTATTTTAAAAAGCTTAGAAGAAATTACTTTATTACAAAAAAGTGCTCAACTNGTATCTAGAACCTTAGGCATACTTGCAAAAGAAATTAAACCTGGTATTAATACTTTGTACCTAGATAAAATTGCTGAAGAATTTATAAGAGATAACAAAGGTGTCCCCGGTTTTTTGGGTATGTATGATTTTCCAAATACGCTTTGTGTAAGTACTAACCATGAGGTTGTTCATGGTATACCAAATAAAAAACCTTTAGAAGATGGAGATATAGTTTCAATAGATTGTGGTGTATTGATGAATGATTTTTATGGAGACCATGCATATACCTTTGAGGTTGGTGAAGTAAATGATGAAATAAAAACATTACTAAAGACTGCGAAAGAGTCCCTTTACAAAGGAATAGATAATTTTAGAATTGGAAATAGGGTTGGCGATATTAGTTATTCAATCCAAAAACACAATGAAACACAAGGATATGGGGTTGTTAAAGAGCTTGTTGGTCATGGCCTCGGAAGAAACCTACATGAAAAGCCTGAAGTCCCAAACTTTGGAAAAAGAGGAAGTGGTAAAAAATTGATTGATGGAATGGTACTAGCAATTGAACCAATGATCAATATGGGTACTGATCAAGTGGTTCATTCAACAGATGGATGGACAGTATCTACCAAGGATGGAATGCCAAGTGCTCATTATGAACACAATGTAGCTTTGATTGATGGTAAACCTAAATTATTATCAACTTTTGATTTTATCTACGATACACTCGGTATAAAATCGAANGAAGAAGAAAATTTTAAATGGAATGCAGGGGATAATTAAGGTTATTTTAAATCTTTTTTCAAGAAAGTTTCTCATCAAAATTAGCCTTATACTAAAACCTTTTTTTGATCTAATTTTTAAAGGCGATAGGTTTGTTGATCCAATAAATAACAAATCATACTCATATTTTTTTCCTTATGGATACAATAAACTTAGAAAAAATGCCTTATCACCCGGAACATTATCTTTGGAAAGACACAGACTTCTTTGGATTTTTCTAGAAAAAGAGACGGATTTCTTTAATACTGAAAATAAAATACTACACATTGCCCCCGAACAATGTTTTTATAAAATTTTCAAGAAAAACTTTGAGTCATATACAACCTGTGATCTTAATTCACCAATCGCTGAAATTAGGGCTGATGTTTGCAACTTACCATTTAATGAAAATGAGTTTGACTTTGTATTGTGTAATCACGTTCTGGAGCATGTTTATGATGATGAAAAAGCAATGAAGGAAATATACAGGGTTCTAAAACATGAAGGAAAAGCAATTCTACAAGTTCCTGTTGATAATACATTAGAAAAAACTATAGATGGAAGAGATANTTCAGATCAAAATTTAAGAAATAAACTTTTTGGTCAATATGACCATTTGCGCCTGTATGGACCTGATTACTATGATAAATTGATTAAAGTTGGTTTTAAAGTTGAAAAAATTGACCAAACACAGAAAATGGATAAATCATTAATAAGGAAATATGGTCTAATAAAAGGGGAAATAATACCTTTTTGTAAGAAGGTTTAGAAAACATTTTCCTGAAATCCCTCTGAAATAAAACTTTTGAGATCATCATTATCATCCAAATAAATAATCATACTTTCAATCTCATCATTCTCTTTCGTTAATTTTTTTGCATAATCAAGACTACCAGCCATCATAGCAGTTGCAAAAGCATCTGAGACAAAGCAGGATTTTGATAAGACAGAGACACTAAAAATATTGGTTTGTTCGAATTGTCCATTTATTGGATTGATTATGTGAACATATTTTTTTCCTGTTACACTATCAATCCTAAAATTTCTATAGTTCCCAGACGTTGCAATTGCAGCATTCTGAAGCGTAATTTTTTTATAAAACTTGTCATCACTTTTGTTTGGGATAGGGTTTTCTATTGCAATCGACCAAAACATATCCTTGAGATGGTTTTTTCCAGATGTTCTTATCTCTCCACCGATATCAACCATGTAATCCTCAATGGATTTAGAATTTAAAAACTCAGATATTACATCAACAGCATAACCCTTNGCAATTGCATTAAAATCTAGTTTTGATTTATTATTTAATTTTCTTACATGTCCNTCAACAATATCAATTTTATCAAAGCCAACTGTTTTAAGTATAATAGCAAGTGAATCTTCTAAGACTATATTCTGATTTTTTGTTGGTCCGAAACCAGCATAATCTAACAATAATCCTATTGAGGGATCAAAATAACCATTTGTTTTTTCATAGATTATTTTAGATTTTCTGAAAATATCAATAAATAAATCATCAATAATAACTTTTTCATTTCTATTTACTTTAGATATTGTTGATGATGAGATGTATGTAGAAAGTGAACTATTAAAGCGATCAAAAATGGAGTCAATCTCCTTTTCAATAGTTGAATTATTTTTATCGACTTCAAAAAATTTTACTTGATAATATGTTCCAAAAGTTGAGCCTTTTAAAAGCGTATAATTTGGTTCATAATCACACGAAATATTTAATAAAACAAAAAGGAAAAAGAGTTTTTTAAAATTAACCTCCAAAATCATCAAATCTTATGTTTTCTGGGGGAACCCCAAAATCTAATGCCATTTTCTCAACAGCTAAATTCATTAATGGAGGACCACAATAATACACTTCAATATCTTCCGGAGAATCATGAAATTTCAAGTAGTTGTCAATAACAGCCTGGTGGATAAAACCAATAAAACCGTCACCCTCACCATTCAAACCATCTTTAACTTTCCAGTTATCTTCCTCAAGTGGTTCAGAAAGTGCAATGTAAAATTTAAAATTAGGAAAATCCTTTTCTAGAGCTCTGAAATGATCAACATAAAACAACTCTCTTTTAGATCGACCACCGTACCAAAAATTAACCTTTCTTCCACTTTTTATTGTTCTAAATAATTGATACAAATGAGATCTCATCGGAGCCATTCCTGCACCTCCTCCAACATAAAGCATTTCGGCATCAGACTCATTTATGAAAAATTCTCCATATGGACCTGAAATNGTAACAGTTTCTCCAGGTTTTTTTGAAAATATGTAAGATGAGGCAATTCCAGGGTTTACGTCCATCCATTTGTTCAATTTTCTGTCCCAGGGAGGTGTAGCGATTCTCACATTTAGCATAATTTCTTTACCCTCTGCCGGATAGGACGCCATAGAATAAGCTCTTTCTACATCATCATCATTTTTCATTTTTAAATCCCANAGTCCAAAATTATCCCACTCTAACTTGAACTTTTCGGGATCATCGGGATGCTCTTTTGGGTGTGATGTTATGTCAATATCTTTGTAATTGACTTCACACTTGGGTATTTCAATTTGGATGTATCCACCTGCCTTATAATTCATTTCTTCAGGGAGTTCAACAACAAACTCTTTGATGAATGAAGCAACATTAAAATTTCTTACAACCTTTGCTTCAAACTTTTTAATTCCAAAAACTTCCTCTGGTACATGAATATTCATATTTTCCTTGACCTTTACTTGACACCCAAGTCTCCATCCATCTTTTATTTCTTTTCTTGAAAAATGGGGTTTTTCAGTTGGTAAGATTTCCCCTCCACCTTCATTTACAATACATTTACACTGTATACATGTACCACCCCCACCACATGCAGATGGTAAGAAAACTTTATTGTCACCCAAAGTTGAAAGCAGAGTGCTACCAGAACTAACCTCAATTTCTTTTTCATCGTTAATTAAAATCTTGACTGGTCCAGAGGGTAATAACTTAGCTTTGACTCCCAAAAGCATGGCAACCAATAGGAAAATAATTACTATAAATATTAATGTACTAATTAATATGTATGTTGAGATATCCATTATTTACAATTTAATTCCCATAAAACTCATGAATCCAAGAGCCATCAAACCTGTTATTATAAAAGTTATGCCCAAGCCTTTTAGAGGTGCAGGAACATTTGAGTATGCGATTTTTTCTCTGATTGCAGCAATTGCTACAATTGCTAAAAACCACCCTACTCCAGAACCAAACCCATAAACTGCTGCCTCAGAAATACCCGAAAAATCTTTGATCTGCATAAAAAGTGAGCCACCTAGAATCGCACAGTTTACAGCAATAAGGGGGAGAAATATACCCAAAGAGCCATAGAGAGCGGGAGAAAATTTTTCAACGATCATTTCAACAAGTTGAACCATAGATGCAATAACTGCGATAAACATTATTAAGCTTAAAAAGCTTAAATCAAGCTGAGCATATTCAGGACCAATCCATGACAAAGCACCATCAACTAATAAATACTCATATATCAAGTAGTTTAAAGGCACTGTTATGGTCAAAACAAAAATAACGGCAAGGCCCATACCAACCCCATTCTTGAGGGTTTTAGAAATGGCTAAATATGAGCACATTCCCAAGAAATATGCAAAAACCATATTTTCGATGAAAATGCTCTTTATAAATAAATTAGCGTAATCTTCCCACATAGTTTTATACTAACCTTTTTCAATTAATTTTTTATTAAATGACCTTTGGATCCAAATTATTATACCGACTGTAATCAGTGCCATTGGTGACAAAAGCATTAATCCGTTGTTTACATACCATGATTCATATAGGAAATCTGGTACAACTTGCATTCCCCATAAGTTACCGGAACCTAAAAGTTCTCTAAAAAAAGCAACTAAAATTAAGATAATTCCATACCCAATAGCATTTCCAATTCCATCCAAAAATGATTTCCAAACTCCATTACCTAGGGCAAAAGCTTCCAGCCTTCCCATGACAATACAGTTAGTAACAATTAAACCTATAAATATTGAAAGTTCTTTGCTAACATCATAGGCATATGCTTTTAAAAACTGATCTACAAGTGCAACTAAAGAAGATATAACAACCAAAAAAACAATAATTCTGATTCTGTTAGGAATAAGATTTCTCAGTAAAGAGATTATGACATTACTGCAAGCCATTACAAAAATCACAGATGCAGTCATTACTACAGCAGGCTTTAATTGAACAGTTATTGCGAGAGCTGAACATATTCCTAAAACTTGAACTGTGATGGGATTATTATCATCAAGTGGATCAGAAAGTAACTTCTTATTTTTCTTTGAGAAAATACCCTCTGCAGAGTTTCTTCCAATGAATAAAAAAGACGGTTTTTTATTGTTTACTCTTTTCATCTCATTGAAACTTTATCATTAATTAAGGATAAATAGGGCAAATAATTATTAATCCTTTCATAAATCATATCAGTAACTCCATCACCTGTAATTGTGGAACCAGAAATTGCATCGACCTCATGGTCATCTTTATCAATGTTATTAGGATCGTTATTTCCTTTTAAAACTGTTATACCAACTAATTCACCATCGGAGTTAAATATTTTTTCATCTTTAAAACTTTCCTTAAACCAATCTTTTGTTATTTCTGCTCCCAATCCTGCAGTTTCACCTTTATGATCAAAAGAAACACCATTAACTGTATTAAAATCAGATTTTAATGAAATATAACCCCAAATTGCATCCCAGAGACCAGTTCCACGTAGTTCGATGATATAATACTTTTCAGAGTTAATTTCGGCAACATATAATGGAAAGTGCTGATCCTCATAATCTTTTTTCAATTCCTTAGCCAAATTAAGATCTGAGAATGGATTAATATTCTCATTTATTGACCCATCAATTTTTAAGGCAAGTTCTTCAACAATATATTTTTTATATGATTTCTCAGCCTCTTCTCTGCTGACATTTATACCTACTGTGGAAAGTATATTTTGCATTTTTTCATTTTTTACATTTTCATCCTGCATCGGCTTCAGTGTCTGAGAGGTATATGCTAAAATAGAAGCAATACCAACTATCATGATTCCAACAAATAAAAAAGTGTATAAATTTGAATCCCTACTCATTATGCTGTTCTTAATTGTGTTTTTAACCTATTTTCTCTTCTTTTCACATTGGCCTCAATAACATAGTGATCAATAGTGGGTGCAAAAACATTCATGAGTAATATGGCCAACATTACACCCTCAGGATATGCCGGGTTGAAAACTCTTATTAAAATACATAAAACACCAACTAGGATTCCATAAATCCATTTTCCTTTAACTGTTTGTGCAGCTGAAACTGGATCAGTTGCCATAAAAACAACACCGAAAGCAAAACCACCAACAATAAGATGATGATGCCAATCAAAACTCATTAATGCATTTGCTCCCCATAAGTTAAAAAGAAGGCCTGTTATGGCAGCACCAATTACGCAACCTAACATAATTCTCCAACTACCAATTCCAGTATAAATAAGAATAAATGCACCAATTAATACCATCAATGTAGATGTTTCAGCAATGGATCCAGGAATTGATCCAACGAACATTTCTAGGACACCAAACTGCTCTGGTGAGTTACCTGCAGCCAACATACCAAGAATTGTTTCACCTGAAACTCCATCAACATTGGAAGCTTCAGACACCCATACTTGATTTCCAGACATATATGTGGGATAGGCAAAAAAAGCAAATGCTCTTGCGGTTAATGCAGGGTTTAAAATATTCATACCTGTACCACCAAATGCCTCCTTGCCAATAACAACTGCAAATGCAACAGAAACCCCTACCATCCAGAGAGGAATATCAACTGGCATAATCATAGGGATAAGAAGCCCTGTGACCAGGTAACCTTCGTTAACCTGATGACCTCTTAATATGGCAAATAAAAACTCTATGGATAAACCAACAATATATGAAACTGCAATCATTGGAACTATTTTGTAAGAACCATGAAGAATTGCATCAACAGCTGTGAATGACTGCGTTGTTTGAACTAAATATTGGTATCCGGTATTATAAATACCATAAAACAAGGCCGGTAGCAATGCAATAATTACAGTTATCATGACTCTTTTTAAGTCAATAGCGTCTCTGATATGAGCACCTTTTCTTGATGTGTGGTTGGGAACAAATAAAAATGTTTCAAATGCATCAAACGCAGGGTAAAACTTTTCTAATTTTTGACCTTTTTCAAAAGGCTTTTTTAAATTATCAACTATACTTCTAATATTCATACTATTGTGTTTCTTTATATAAATAATCCAAACCCTCTCTTATTATGGATTGAGCTTCAATTTTTGAAGATGATGAATAGTCAATTAGTCCAAAATCTTCGGGTGAGACTTCATAGATACCAAGTTTTTCCATTTTTTCGATATCACCTATCAAACATTCCTTAATCAGTTGCATTGGGTAAACATCCATGGGAAATACACTTTCCATTTCTCCAGTTGCGACAAAGGCTCTCTCCTCTCCATTTAAGTTCGTATCATATTCTTTTGGTTTTCCATTGCTGAGCCAAGAGAATGAGGTCTTGTAAATACTTGGTGTCTTATTATTAATGAACGGTATCCAACCAAAAAGTTTATAATTATTGCCCTCTCTGAGAATAGACAAATTATTATTGTAAAAACCGAGGAACCCATTAGAACTTACTGTTTTTCCACTTAAAACATCACCATTAATATATCTGAGTTCTGAACCTTCTTCTAAATCAACACTTGAAAGAACTGATTTTAATTCTGCTCCAATAATTGTCCTGTAATATTTCGGATTTTTAACAGGTGGACCTGAAACAGCTACCGTTCTTACTGGGTTGAATTGACCAGTCTCAAAAAATTCACCAATAATAGCAACATCTTCTGGGTTTAAAATCCAAACAACCTCACCAGAATTGATTGGATCAATATGATGAATATGGACACCAACATTTCCACTTGGATGCGGTCCATTGAAGTAATTGAGATTGAAATTTGTTAACTGTTTGGCCAGGTCTGACTGGGAACTATTCAAACCCAAATATAAATTTCCAGATACTAACTTTTTCAAAACTTCAAGTCCATATTTAAAATGATCCAAGCGATCATTTAAAATAAATTTATAATCAATAGCTAGAGGTGCAGAATCAAAGCATGAAATAAAAATTGATTTAGGTTTTTTTGTTGGATCAGCAATAATATCAAATGGTCTTTGCTTTATGAAAGGCCAACATCCAGAACTTAATAAAGATTTANTTATGGACTCAAAATCTAATTTAGAAAGGGGTTGAATATTATTTGTTACTATTGAGTCTTTTTTGTCACACTCGATTATAATATTCAAAATTTTTCTCCTCTCTCCTCTAACTATNTNTTTAACGTAACCNGATACATTTGAAACAAACTTTATTGACTCATTTGTTTTTGAATAAAACANNGGTTGTCCTCTTTTGACATAATCACCAACCTTAACTTCAAGCTTTGGTATTAGCATGTGAAAATCATCTAAATTATGGGCATAAAATTTTGTTAAAGAAATTTTTTTTAATTCTTTTTCAGCAGCACCTTTTATATTTATGGACAAACCTTTTTTGATAGAGATGTCTTGTGACATAAATCCATTAAATCTTTCGAACACAAAGTTATTAATTTAATGGCATTCAATAAAATAATTATCACTATTATTACATAGTTTTTTTAAAAAAAAAATGATTAAAAAAATTGCCTCAATATTATTATTTTTTTTTCTACAAAATCTTCTCTTTTCTCAGTCAAATATTGTAAAGAGCATCAAAGTTAAATCCAATGGTCATCTAAAATCAAATTTCATATTTGATAAAAATGATGTTATCAACATAAGCTTCGATATTTTGGGTAAAAAAAAAGTTGATTATTACTACACGATAACGCATTGTGATTATGAGTGGAATTCATCTGACATATCAAAATTTGAGTACATTGAGGGTTACGACGACATAAGAATTGATAATTATTTTTTTTCACAAAATACATATCAATCATATACAAATTTTAATTTCCAAATTCCAAATAGGAGTTTAAAAATTAAGCTTGATGGGAATTACATAATAAGAGTTTTTGATCAGAATTATAACCAAATTTTTGAAAGGAAAATTGTTCTAAAAGATAATGTATATAATGGAATAATTAATATAACACGATCAAAAGAAATAGTTGATTTACCTATTTCTCAAAATCTTCAAGTTGTGTTTACCAATCTTGATAATGTTATTTTCAATAGTTCAAGTGAATATAAATTATCGATTGTACGAAACAACAATTTAAAATNTAATAAAATTTTTTCCAAACCCAGACTACAAACAGGGTCAAAATTGATTTATGACAATATAAAATTTGACGGAGGATCAGAATATTTATACTTTGATTCTAAAAACATTCTTTTAACCTCGAGTGAAATCAAACAAGTCGACTTCAAAAAAATTTACAATACTACTTTGTTCACTGATTTTCAAGAATCAATATATACCTTGCAACCCGATTTGGATGGAGCATATATTTTAAATGCAGATTGTTATGAAAAAAATATTTGCGCAGATTATTCAAATGTAATTTTTTCTCTCAGAACAAATAAAAATTATGAAAACGATATTTTTATAATTGGAGAATTCAACAACAATGAAATATCAGAACAATATAAAATGAAAAAAGAGAATAAGAATTATTATACAAAGGATTTAGTTCTGAAGCAAGGGTTGTACAATTATAAATATGTTGTTAAAACAAAAAATGGGTTTAAGGATCTGTCAAATTTTTGGCAAACTGAAAATAATTATAAAGCCATATTATATGAAAAAAAAATTACTGATAGATATTATAAAATTATAGGTTTTGGAGAAAACAATTCAAATAAAATTGTAAATTAGGTTNGTTGTCTTATGCAAAAAAAAAATACACAAATTGAAAATATTAAGGGAATTAGAATATCTGTAAAATCAAAATTTAAAAAACCTTTTTTTAAACAAAACAAACTACTCTACCTGTTTAGATCATCAATCGTTGTACATAATTTTGGTAATTCAAATATTCAGATTTTATCAAATTATAAAAGTATTTTAGAACCTTTTTTTAAAAAAGATTCTATTTTAAAATTTACAAGTAAGCCCCAATTAAANCCAGGAAAAAAAGTAAAAATATATTTAGATCATTTTTTAAAATCTAAAGCTGGAATCGTTAATGGATATTTTTCAATGATCAGCTTAGATAATTCTAAAAAGTTTAAAGCATATTTTCCGCCAATAAAACTAACTCACCCAGAAATTCTAAATTAATGGAACAAATCAAGATATATCAAGCAAAAAATGAACCTGTGCTTTCTTACATGAAAGGTTCAAAAGAAAGATCAGATGTTGAAGAAACATATAATCAAATGTTTAATTCTAGAGTTGACATACCACTTTACATCGGGAGTGAAAAAATTTTAACAAATGATAGAAAGAATATTCTTCCTCCACATGATCACAAAAATGTAGTAGGCACCTACAGTGTTGCTAATAAAAAACATGTTGAAAATGCTATTAAAAATAATTTAAAAGTTAAAGAATCATGGTCAAATATGCATTGGAGTGAAAGATGTGATATTTTTTTAAAAGCTGCAGATCTAGTTTCAAAAAAATACAGAGCAAAAATAACAGTAGGTACAATGATTGGACAATCGAAAAATATATTTCAAGCTGAGATTGATGCTGCATGTGAATTTGCTGATTTTTTGAGATTTAACGTTTCATATTTAACAGAAATTTATAATGAACAACCTATTGATGGACCAGGAAAAACTAATATTCTAGAGTACAGGCCTCTGGAGGGTTTCATTTACTCTGTTACACCATTTAATTTTACAGCAATTGGAGGAAATTTATGTGCCAGTGCAGCTCTTATGGGTAATGTAGTTTTATGGAAACCCAGTGATAATCAAATGTACACAGCTAAGATTATTATGGATATTTTTGAAGAAGCTGGTTTACCTCCCGGAGTTATAAATTTGGTTTCAGGTGATCCTATTTTAATTTCTGAAATTGCACTGTCTCATCCAGAGTTCTCAGGACTTCATTTTACTGGATCAACAACTGTTTTTAAAGAGCTTTGGAAAAAAATTGGCAACAATATATCTATTTATCGTGATTATCCCAGAATAGTCGGTGAAACCGGTGGAAAAGATTTTATTTTTTGTCATCCCTCTGCTAAAATTGATTCTGCAGCCACAGCAATAATCCGAGGAGGGTTTGAATATCAGGGACAAAAATGTTCGGCCGCATCAAGAATATATATTCCAAAATCGATATCTGATGAATTAATTTCAAAAGTCGTTGAGGAAACTAAAAAAATTAAAATGGGATCGCCAATTGATTTCAATAATTTTATGACTGCGGTCATTCACAAAGATGCATTTAAGCGAATATCAAATTATATAAAATATGCGAAAGAAAGTAACGATTGTGATATTATATATGGTGGAAATTGTGATGATTCAGTTGGATATTTTGTTGAACCCACAATCATAATAACTAAAAATGCAAAATTTAAAACAATGCAGGAAGAAATTTTTGGACCAGTAATCACCATATTTATTTATGATGACAGTAAATGGAAAGAAATGTTGAATACGGTTGATTCTACTTCTGAGTACGCGTTAACTGGAGCATTCATCTCAGAGGACAAAAATAGTATTGATTACGCGACAAGAAAACTTGTCTACAGCGCTGGTAATTTTTACATTAACGATAAATGTTCCGGGGCAGTTGTTGGCCAACAACCTTTTGGAGGTTCAAGAGCTTCTGGGACTGATGATAAGGCAGGCTCCAAACTTAATTTATTGAGGTGGGTAAGCCCAAGATTGATTAGTACAACCCACAATCCACCTACAGAATTCAAGTACCAGTATATGGATTAGGGACATAGACAATTTTTTTTTCTTTAAAAAAATCNACATTCATTTCCTTAAATAATTCATATNTNTGATATTNTNNAACCCCTNTAAACTCNTCANTAATATTNCCNCCTTTNTANAANATAAAGCCATTTTCAAATTCATTTTTGTTTTTACTTAAAAAAATATTTTCNCATTGATTGAAAATTTTATGGTAAGATGCAACAGATCTTGAAATAACAAAATCATAGCGTCGATTAAGATCATTCACATTGATCCAATCGGTTTTTACGTTCTTTAATTTTAGTTTTTTAACAATATCAGCTACAACAGTAATTTTCTTTCGAACTTTATCAATTAAGTGAAAATCAACGTGAGGAAAAATTATCGCCAATGGGATGCCAGGCAGTCCTCCACCAGTACCAAGATCTAAAACTTTTGTGCCGCTTTCAAATTTAAAATACAGAGAGGTTGATAACGAGTGAGCTATGTGATTTGTTTGAAAATTATTTATGTCTTTTCTTGAAACCAAATTTATTTTTTTGTTCCAATCAAAAATTAATTCCTCAAAATGGATTAATTGATTGTATTGTTGTTTTGTAAGACCAAACTTTTGAAATAAATCTAGACTCATTTTCTTAGCAATCAATATCTAAAATACTCTATTTTAAATATCTTTGATTCGAAAAGCTATTTTATGAATAAATTTCTAACTGATAAGGTTAACAATTTAACGCCATCTGCCACACTTGCTATGGCTGCAAAAGCTAGAGAATTGAAAAGTAAAGGTGTTGATGTAATAGGCCTGAGTTTAGGGGAACCTGATTTTAACATACCAGAATTCATCAAAGAGGAGGCGGTTAAAGCTATTAATGATAATTATAATTCTTACACACCAGTTGATGGTTATGTTGATTTAAAGAAAGCTATATCAAGGAAATTCTCAAGAGATAACAATTTGAATTACTCAGCAAGCCAAATTGTTGTTTCAACTGGCGCAAAACAATCTATTGCAAATGTTATTGAATCAATGATTAGTCCTGGTGATGAGGTCATTTTGTTGGCTCCATTTTGGGTAAGTTATTCAGCTATGATTGAAATTTGTGGAGGTATACCTATTATAGTTGAAAGCGATATTACTTCAAATTTTAAAGTCCCGGCCTCTAAAATAAAAGATAATATTACGTTCAAAACTAAAATGATTATTGTAAACTCTCCAAATAATCCTAGTGGTTCAATATANAATGAANATGAANTGAGAGAAATTGGTAAGATGCTTATGGACTATCCCGAAATTTTTGTTTTGTCAGACGAAATTTATGAACATATTAATTATGGTGTAAAACACTTTAGTTTTGCATCAATTCCTAAGATGTATAATAGAACAATCACCGTAAATGGTGTTGCAAAAGCGTTTGCAATGACAGGATGGAGAATCGGATACCTAGGTGCTCCAGAATGGCTTGCAAAGGCTTGTACTAAACTTCAGGGTCAGTCAACCAGTGGAGCAAACTGTATTGCCCAGAGGGCCACTATTGCAGCTCTGGATGCAAATGTTAATCAGATCAAATATATGATAGACGAGTTCAGTGAAAGAAAAGAGTTAATTATTAATCTGCTTTCAGAAATTAAAGGATTTGAAATAAATAATCCAGATGGAGCATTTTATATTTTTCCTGATGTCTCCTATTTTTTTGGAAAAACTATTGATGGTTTTGAAATTAAAAATTCAACTGACTTTTCTTTGTTTCTTCTTGAAAAGGCTCATGTTGCTACAGTAACTGGTGAAGCATTTGGTTCCCCAAATAATATACGAATCAGCTATGCGGCTTCAAGAGAAAATATTAAAAAGGCTATTGAACGCATAAAAAGTATTTTCTAAAGTTTTTGCCAAAAATATGGTGAGAATATTATCATGAAAGTAAAAAGTTCCAATCTACCAACCAACATTAGAAATGAACACCAAATTTTAGCAAAAGGTGTGAGGTCAGTGTAAGTGAATGCAGGTCCAACAGAACCAAGTGCAGGTCCAACATTCCCAATTGAAGCAGCTGAGCCACCTATTGCTGAAATGAAGTCTAACCCATGTATACTTAAAACGCCAGCTCCAATAATAAAAAGTATTAGGTAAAGCATAAAAAATCCTAGGATATTAATAACAACTTCTTTCTTTACAACATTATGGTTATATCTTAAGGGTAAAACTGCATTTGGATGAAGTGCCTTTTTGAACTCTAGAAATCCATTTTTAATAAGAATTGAATGCCTAGATATTTTAATTCCACCAGATGTTGATCCAGAGGAGGCTCCTAGGAACATCAATCCAAAGAACAACATAGTAAGGAATGGTGTCCATCCAGCAAAATCAGCAGTAACGAAGCCTGTTGTTGTGATTATTGCAACAATTTGAAAAAAAGCATGTCTAAAACTAGATTCAAACTTTCCAAAAATTTCAGGATGTTCAAATCTTGTTTGTTGTAGATCAACAAAGTTATAAATACTAAAAGACGTAACAATAACAAAAATCAATATGAAAGATACATACCACAAAAACTCTGTATTGGAAAATAACTTCTTAAAATTACCAATCAGAGCAGAATAAATTAATAGATAGTTTGTTCCAGCTAAAATCATAAAAAAGATCACTATATATTGAATTGAAGGGATTGAATTCCAATATGCTAAACTTTCATTTTTAGTAGAAAAACCACCTGTTGCAATATTACTCATTGAATGATTCAAAGCATCAAAAAAACTCATTCCAGCAATACTTAATGCTATTGTTTCAAGAGTTGTAAGACCAAAATAAATCAACCAAAGTCTTTTTGCTGTAGCACTAATTCTTGGATGAATTTTATCTCCGCTAATGCCTGAGCCAGGTACTTCAGCTGAAAATAATTGCATGCCACCAATTCCCAATAATGGTAAAATTGCGATTGCTAAAACTATTATTCCCATCCCGCCCAGCCAATGAGTCATACTTCTCCAAAAAATAATGCTCTTTGGAAGGGACTCAACATCATCTAAAATTGTTGAGCCAGTAGCTGTGTATCCCGACATTGTTTCGAAAAAGATATTGGAGAATGATTCGATTGAATTGGTTAAATAATATGGCAACATACCTGAAAAAATCATTGTTAACCATCCCACAGTTACAATTATATAGCCGTCTCTTTTATTGATTTGCCTAATATTATTTTTATTGGAAACCATTAAAATCAAACCTAGAGAAATCAATATAGCCGCAGACGAGACGATTTCATTTACAACACCATCATTAAATATAAAGCTAACTAATGCAGTGACTGTCATAGCACAACCATTAAAAATTAGTAGTAAACCAATTATGTATAGTATTAATTTAAAATTTAGTCTCATGACTAGCGAAAGAGTTTTTCAACTTTATTAATTGCGCTGTACAAAGAACAAACTAATATCTTATCTCCTTTACGTATTTTAAAATCACCTAATGCTATCATACCTACACCATCTCTAATAACTCCACCTACAATAGATGCTCTAGGAAAATCTAAATCCTTTATTTTTTTTCCTTTCACTTTGGAATCCTTTGAAATCAAAAACTCCAAAACTTCAGCATTCATATTGTTTAGTTTGTTAAGTTCAAGAACATTTCCCTTTCGTATGAATCTGAAAATTTCATTAGCTGCCAAGAGTTTTTTGTTAACAAGAGTGTCTACACCAATGGACTCAGACAATTCAAAATAATCTGTATTATCAACAATAGCTATAGTTCTTTTGATATTTTTTGACTTAGCCATTAAGCAAGACATTATATTTTTTTGTGAATCACCAGTGGTAGCAATAAATGCATCCATTTCCTCCAAGCTTTCTTCACTCAAAAGGTCAACTCTAGTTCCATCAATATTGAGTACAAGAACGTTAGGTAGTAAGTCAGCAATAGTTTCTGCTTTTTCTTTATCAGATTCAACCAATTTCACATTCAAACCCTGCTCCCCTAATTCTTTAGCAACTTTAAAACCTACCCTTCCCCCTCCCAAAATCATTATTTTTTCAATTTTACCCTTCTCTGTACCCATGAGTTTATAAAGTTCATCCACCCCGTCATCACATGTAACAAAGTAAACATGATCGTCACTCTTGAAAATTGTACTTCCACGGGGGATAATTGCATTGTGGGTTCCACTTCTTTCAATTGCTATTGGCATAAATTTGATTCCAGGATAAACCATTGCAGCATCCATAACTGTCTTACCAACAAATGGAGCATCACTTTGTATTTTTGCAGCCATCATTTTTAATGCGCCATCCTCAAAGTCATGACTATTTGTGAATCCTGACTCATTGACCAATAACTTAACCTCCTCTGATGCTAGATTTTCAGGTGAAATCATTGCATCAACACCCAATGCCTCAAGATCAAATTCACTTGAGTCTTCAATAAATTCAGCGTTATTAATCCTAGCAATGGTTCTTTTAGCGCCTAAATTTTTGGAAAGAAAACACGTCAATAAATTCACAGATTCGCTTGCAGTAACACCAATAACTAAGTCTGCACTGGATACACCAGATTTTTTTAAAGTTTTTGGTGATGAAGAATCTCCATTAATAACTTTTATATCAAGATAATTTTCACCGTCTTTTAAACTAATTTGATTATTATCAATTAATGTAATATCATGTGATTCAGAAGAAAGCAGTTTAGATAAATGTAATCCAACCTCACCTGCACCGGCAATAACAATTCTCATTATTGTAAGTTTGATACTCCAACAAATATACTTGATTTTAAAGATTTAATTAAAAAATTATTTACTTCCTTTGTTTTGTAATCAAGTTATATGTTTAAATATTTTGCATTATATTTTTTTCTTTTTTTACAGGTCTCAAACTCACAGTTTACAAACTTGCCAAGTTTTGACGAAAAAAAAATTAGATTTGGGTACTACGTAGGTTTTAATCAATATGATTTTAAAATAAACTACAATGTAAATCCTGAATACTCAATCAAGATAAACAGAGGAACTGGGATTAATGTTGGTTTAATTGGGGAGCTAAAAATTAGTGATAAAATTAGACTTAGTTTGGAGCCAGGACTGTACTCAAATAATAAAGAATTAATTTTTAACGAGCGAAGTCAATTTACAAATTACAATGACACTATTTGGAAAGTTAAATCTAACAATATTCACTTGCCAATATTAATTAAATACAGCTCCAAAAGAGTTGGTAACATTAGACCATACCTTAAAGGTGGTATTTCTACATCTTTAAATTTGGGTAATGTAGATAATAATTTAGAAAGCTATGGGATAGTAAATAATCACTTTAATAGAACTAATTTTTACTATGAACTATCATTTGGAATTGATTTTTACTTAAGATATTTTAAATTTTCACCATCGGTCAGAGGAGTTTTCTCACTTAGAAACGAGAAAAAGAAGAATATTCCCGACAATCCATGGACTGGATATGTTGATAAACTTTTTACCAGGGCAATTTTTGTAAACTTGAGTTTCTACTAAATACCTTTAATTTTACTTAAAAAGATAGCAACTGAAATTGATAAGTTTAGACTTTCTGCGGAAGAACTACTAGCTGTCTTTGGGATTGAGATATAATTACTTATTTCTTTTTTTATCTCTTCAGAAATTCCATTTGATTCTGATCCAAAAACTATAATACCATCAAAATTTTGAAAGCTATAATCACTGATTGATTTACTTTTCAAAGACGTTCCTATTATCTTTTTGTTCGTTGCTTTCATAAATTTAATTAAGTCAGTGTATACAACATTTACTTTAGATAATGATCCCATGGAAGATTGAACAACTTTATTGTTGTAGCAGTCAACTGAGTCAACACTACATATAATTTGGTCTACACCAAACCAGTGGCATGTACGTATGATTGTTCCTAGATTGCCAGGGTCATTAATTCGATCAAAAAGTAAATAGAAATTTTTTTTTTGTAAAATTTGGTTTTTAAGATGAAAAATTGCAATATGTTTATTCGGTTTTTTTAATGAACTAAGCCTGGAAAGTTCAGAGGAACTAATACTAACGATATTATCTATACTAAACTCAGAAGGATTTGTTGAATAGATTTTATGTAGTTTATAATCGGAACTTAAAAACTCATCAATTGATTTTTTGCCCTCAACAATAAATAATTTTTTTTCTTTCCTGTTTCTTTTACGTTTAATTTGTCTGATGAGATTAATTTGATTTTTGGTAACCATTTAATTAGGTGTATTTTTGAAATATATATGAAAATAAATTTTTTAA
>FUFK010043762.1_pt1 | contig 37513 bp, 42 predicted proteins | sample 1021851 | NCBI WGS metagenome assembly FUFK01 (sample SAMEA51879418, study PRJEB19060) | metagenome | reverse complement strand
GTGTCCACGGGGGTTGTGTCCACGGGGGTTGTGTCCACGGGGGTTGTGTCTACTGGCGTTGTATCACCGCCGGGCAGCATGCCGGGTTCATCCGGTGTCTGCCCGGGGGCAGTTACAAGCGAACTAGGCGATATCAAAACATCGCTGCCTTCTTGTAGATACATACCCGGCGTGAACGTTTGATCAGGAGACGTGCCATAAATGGTTTGCTCTGGCAGACCCTCTGGGTTTTGAAATGCCGCCGCCTGCTCGAGCGCCCTTTGTTGGGCTATTAAATCTTGTGTCGTAGGCATGGCTGGCGCGGCAGCCTCGGTGGCTGCCATCGTTGTAGGCGCTGCGGAAGTTTGTCGCGCGGCAGCTTCTTGAGCCGCCTGTTGTTCAGCAGCTAGTTGTTCAGCAGCTANNNGTTCAGCNGCTNNTTCCGCCGCTATACGAGCCGCTTCTTGCTGGGCAGCTACACGAGCCGCTTCTTCTGCTGCGGCTTGTTCAGCAGCTTTACGCTCCGCTTCTTGTTGTGCCGCCACTGGGGGCACGGCTTGTTGGGGTACGATTGGGCTTTGCGTTGTGGGCAAAACGCCTTCGACATTTATCGGGCTACCTGCGGCCATCTGAGGGGGAGCAAACGTTTCACGGGCAAGTGTTGTTACCGGAGTCGAGGGTAACTGCAATACATCAGCGTCGGGTCCACGCCCCTCTCTCACAAAATCTCCCGGCAAGGCCGTTCGGGATCGGGGCGACGCAACCGGAGAGGGTTGCTGAATCGGGCTCTGTGGCGCAGTTTCAACAACTGGGGGCAGCGGCGGCGGCGCTACGTTCCCCGGAAACGACGGAGGGAATCTTCTAAAATCCATCTCGCCGGGCAAGATCCCCATGCCGCCACCACGGCGCATGCCAACAGGTTCTTGTGTTCCACGTGAAACACGTGCAAGAGGTCCTTGTGTGTAACCACGCAACAGGCCCGANAGCCCCGGTCCNATTACACGACCGCCTTGTGAAAAACCCTCGGGTGGGAATTGATCCGGGGGTGTTTGTTCTTTGATTTGTCTTCGTAGATCTTTTATCTCATCAATGGTTTTACGCTGTTTTGCTTCTAAACGTTTCCGAGTGACGGCAGTCATAGACTCTTCTGCCAACTCGCGCCCTTGTTTCATAGCACGGCTTTTCGCCGCTGCTAACATCCGCATAAGCATTACAGGGACAGTCATAAACGTTCTCCGAAAGTAAAACTGTTATCCATAATAATTTGCCGCTGAAATCATTTGAGCCGGTCCATAGCTGTCTTCCCAATCGTCACTGGGCAAATTCACAAAGTTACCTTGACGGTATCGCATCAACGCCTGCGTCGTGCTGTCCACCAAGTCATCGTGNGTTCCNTTCGGNAANGCNGCACACTCTTCNATCACNTCGTGCGCCCAGCTTTCGTCCGGNGCCCAGATCATCCCCGCTTCAAACAACGGAGATATAGAATGTACTCTTGATAACTTGTCATTACCACGGCTTGGTGTGAAATTTACAACCGGTATGCCCACCTGCCGTAGCTCGTGAGTCAGAGGGGTCCCTGTAGCTTTCGCCTCGATAATTACGGTTTCGGGCTCCCAATACTTGTACAAGTCCAATGCGATCTCCTTCAACTCGGGAAAATCCCACCGCCCCTTCTTCGCATCGAGCAAGATAAGATTTGCGGGGCCCCCAGCCTCTTCTGGATAAAACACCCCCCACGTAGTGATTGCACTGTAGTCGGCAGTCTCGCGTTTCGAGAACGCCGTATCGTAACTCTGTATTACATACTGCAAGTTTGGGATGTTGACGCCTTCCCAAACCTTCCACCACTCGCGCTTCAAGATCGCCAGCGTTTCTGACGTCGGTGCTTGTTGATACTGCGCATTCCACTGGTACGGCGGAATCGACGCTTTTACAGACTCCAACTCTTCTTTTTTCCAGAACTCAGGCCACGTAGGTTCGCCAGACGGCAAAATCGCCGGTAATTCCACAACTTCCCACTGATCTGCATGGGGGTCCCTAGTCATTTGACGGATCAAGTTACCCGTCATGTCTTTCTCAGACCACCGTGTCTGTACTAGAACGATCGCACCACCCGGCTGCAAACGTTGCCGGGGACCCGCCGTGTACCATTCCCACGCGTTCTCAAACCCGCTCGCCGACATCGCCGTCTGCTCCGAGTGCGGGTCGTCAATAATAATTAAGTCACCGCCACGGCCCGCTAAGTTTGAACCGACACCCACCGCGTAATACATACCACCGGATTTTGTGTCCCAACGCCCTGACGCCTTGCTGTCCGCCGACAGGATCGTATTATCAAAAATCTCCTGATAGTCGTCCTGCTCCAGAAGATTCTTGACCTTCCTGCCAAAGTTCACCGCAAGCTCGGTCGTATGCGTCGCCTGTATGATCTTCATTGCCGGATTGCGCCCTATCATCCACGCCGGAAACAAAAACGACGCAAACTCAGACTTTGTGTGACGCGGCGGCATGTTGATGATCAAACGCTTCAACTCACCATTCGCGATCTGCTCTAGCTTTTCNGCNATCAAATGATGGTGCCGACCCGCAATGAACTGNGGCCACATAGCATTTACAAATGGTAAAAAATTATTTTGGCAGGATTCCACACGCTCAAGCTGCTTCAAACGCAACTCTAAACGTAATTTTTGTACATCCGCCGTGGAGTCCAGACTAAGGCTCAAAGGGGCCCCCGACTCAAATACTCAATAAACGGACTATAGCCCGACGAACAGGGAAAAAGTAGACGCGGCTTCGTTTTGTTCATGCCATTCACCGACACATCCATCACCTGATCCGCTGAATACAACAAACATTCCGCCTGCGTGTCCGATGGCCGCCAACGCTGCACCANCACCCAGCAATTGCTGCCCTGGTGCCGGACCGCAAAGCTCACCTGGAANGGNGACAAGTTGACCTGGTTCCCCTTCGCGACNTTCAACTCAACCATGTGCAGCCGNTTNCGNCGGTCCATCAACAANAAATCCGGTATACCCGGCGTTTGACTGTTTTCGATACGCGTCAGAACAACGTCCGAATCCAGCTTTTCAANGTTAGCCTTGAGCGTCTTCCAGAAGTTCGACTCCGTCCGCTTCGACATCGATCACCTTNTCGCCCAACTGGGCCTTCAGTTCGTTCAAAGCCTTTACGACCTCTTCCTTCGACATCTGGTCAATCGACCCATGACGAATCTCGCTCTTGTTAACGTATATGTCACCCTGAGCCAAGCCCCGTGCTTTCTCAGCCTGCACCGCAGCACTGTACGCACCGGCTTCCAAAGCCGTGTCACGGATATGCTGCAAATCTCGAATGTGACGGGCATACGTTACTTCATACTTTTCAGCTAACTCGCGGCGACGCTCACGCAACGCCTTCACAATATGCGGCGATTTTTGCGGGTTCAACATCTCATACGCACGAGTGTGCGCACCCTTCACACTGAATCCCGCCTCTGCGGCCAGATTACGGAGCGTATCCTGCCCCTCTCGCGTCGCAACCAACTCGACAAACTTAATTTGCTTACCGGTCAAACGTGTGTTTTCCGATAATCGCGGACGACCCCGCGTTTCAACTTTCCCGGCTTCTTTAGCCATGCATCAAATCCCATACCAAAGTGGACTTGGGGCGCAAATATAGCACTTTTTTATCACAGTTAAAGGGTCACGGATCTTGGTTCGTTTTCACGCCGTATTGTTTGCGTAAAACCTGCACACTTACGCGCTTTGTATTTATTTGCTAACGACCGCGTTGGAATCGCCGGGGCGTCGATCGCTGTGCATTGTTGTTAGCCTCGATTGTCCAGGGGACCCGAGCGGGGAACCGGGGACCAGGGGCCATGCTTCGCCGGCGAGGTTGGGCGGGGCGCGGGCCTGGNGCCAGTGTGCGCGGCCAATGGATCACGGGGCGCGGGGCGCGGTACGTTTCAAGCCGCCCAGGGGCGGCGGGGCGGGGCCTGTTTAACGGCTAAATAAAGAACAAAAAAAGGCCCGCACGTAGCGGGCCAATTTAAAAGTGAAGTAGTTTTAGTCCTCACCTTCACTAAGTTGTGAATAATCAAGAGCGCAGACTATTGTGGCCGCCTCCTCTGAAGTTACCTGCTTCCTGATCACATCCTCAAACTCAGCTGCGATAGCGGCAGCGCGAACGTAGTTGGCATCAAGGCGCAAGCTGGCCTTTAGTGATGGCGACGGCACATAATCAAACGCAAACCCAAGTATGTGCTGAGCGACGAATAGTCTCGCGGCTATCGCTGGGCCGAAGTCTCGTGGAAAATATCGGGCCGAGCACCAACCGTTGCGGTATTCGCGCTCGGCTTTGTGTTGGTCGCTTATCAAATTAGTTACAAAAAGTTGCGTATCTCTATCGTCAATGTTGCGCTGAAGTCTGCTTAGGACGTCGTGTATGAGATTGCGATGTTGTCTAGTTAGTTTCATTTTCGTTTCCTATTTTTGCGCCACGGTTTGTGGCGTTGCGTGTATTGTATCGGGTTTAACGCATAAAAAAAGGCCCCATGTGGGGCCTTGTGTTGGTTAAGGATCGATCTAAGCGGCTAAAGCGATCGTTTCCCATTGGTTTCTGGGCAGATCTAGCACCGTGCGGCCATTTGAATACCAATCGTCTAAACTGTCAGCGTCGGCAGTATGGGCGACCGCAGTGACCGCATTAACGATAGTCGCACGCGAAATAGGCTTATTGGTGTATCCGGGCTGTTGTATCGTTTGCATAAGTCCCGCCATTATGTCGCCGCTGGATTTTTTGGGCAGTTTGAGAACAGACACAACGGCGTCGACCACGCCCTGCGGATTAGCTAACCCGTTTTCCACAATATCGCCATGCGCCTGGCGCATTAGTTCGACGTGCGCATCGAAGGATTCACGGCTACCGTACGCTGCGACCACGTCGCGCAATTTCAATTCCAGCGCCTTATTGTCCGCGCTCTTAGCTTCATCGGTTAGCAATGCCCATTGGTCGCCACCACGGGCACTAGTCACGTGGGTGTGGCGGGATTTGTTTTCAGTAGTGCAACCGTTAAGGCACCACAGTGTCCAAGCCAGTTGGGATACTTCGACGGAACCCAGGCCGACCTCGCTATTTTTTAAAAGTATGCCGTTAGCCATCGTGTCGCCGACTGCTGGCTCCGCTATTTGGTTTTCGGATTTGAGGCGCATATACAAACGCTGATCCGTGACCGTGCCGTTTACAATTTTCCAATTCGCATCGGAATCAATTAACTGCGGCAGCGCAGCTTTTACCAGGTCAACGTTATCGAAGGTTTTAAACTTATCGCTGACAATGGCGCGGCAGATAGGCTTTTGGCCGTCAAACGTGCGAATCATTTTGTTTTTGGGTTCATTGACAAGAATTTTATTCACGAGCGCATCAAATTCCGGCGCGTAATTTTCATTGTCTCGCAACCGGCGAGCGGTTCGCACGTCAATGTCGCAGTTAGCCGCTAGTTGCTGAAACGCAACCTCGTTAGTTTCAAAAAATTGTGTCGGTTCACCACGATTAGCTTCAAAAACCACGCTAGTGCAGCCGTCGGTAGTCTGTACCTGAAGCTCACTAGTGGGCGCTATATAGTCGGCTTTGCGCGAAGCTTGCTCGCTAATTGTTCGCAAGATGCTTTCCAGCGTGCCGTTTTGGTTTTCTAGTTTGGTATCTAACATCACAAATTTACCTATTTTATGGCCCTGCGGCGGGGCCTTAATTGATTGCCGCATGCGCATGCTCGCATATTGGGGGATAAGTGCAAGCAATTTTTTAAAAGTTTAAGCGGCGACGCGCGCTATCAAATTGGTATCGACCACGAAGCCGGTTGTGTCGTTTTTAGCGGGGCCTTTCGCTTTCAGACCAATAACTACCGGCCCGGCGAGCGCGTTCAATATGTCCGATCTATCGCCGTCGATAACCGGGCGGCCCCGGTACACGGTCGGCATTCCATTTTTAAAAACTACGGCAATCGGCGCGTCGGTTTTCTCGGCACGCTCTACTTGTTTCGCATACTGCTTTCGGTCGCTGTAACTGAATATCAAGTGATAGTTTGAAGGCGTTTTGCCGAGTCGCTTGGCAAGCTTTGTGTAGTCTAAGAAAAACAACTCCGGAAATGCTTGCGGTATGCCGTGCCGCTCCCATTGGATATCCGACAACACATTGAGGCGAACAACGCCCTGCACGCCCTGCTTGCGACATAGCTTTAAAAAATTGGTTAGCTCCCGGCGTAATTGATCCAAAAAGCCGGATTGATCAGAATGCCAAAAATCAGTTTTGGCTTGCCGGGCCTTATTGATAGATTGAAAAACGGCGGCCATGCCGGCCTCTTTCAAGCACGGTTTCATGCAGCCGGCGGCTTTGCTGCCAGGGCAGAGCGTTTCATTGGGTAACAGGCTTAACGACGCCAAACGCACGGGGCCTAAGCTGGTCTCAAACGCTGCCGTTTTCGCTACTTTCGTGTTGCCGTTAGTCGGGTCAGTATCTAAAAGTTTCTTTATCGTTGTCATGATTCACATCCATTGTCATTGGTGTATGCGAATCATCCGATATAACGGCGTTTGGATCAACTCTATTTTTCACGCGCTCATACTCGCGCATTCGATCACGTAAGCGGTCGTCTACTTCTGGCGGTTTATCAAACCAACTAATAATTTTCATCAATAACCAAGTCATACCCGAACGCTAACACTATGCGCTCGTCCGGTGTCAATAGGATATCCCATATTTGTTAATCGCCTAAACGTTATAGACTTTTCCAGGCATTTTTATTTTTTTTATAAAAACTTTTTTTGAGGCCCTATAACACACGTCCCTGTTTTTTCAGAACTGTCCCACCACTGCAAAACAGTGGTACGGGCAGCGGTACGGCTGAAAGCCTTATGCGACAAGGGCTAGAGCCGATCTGTACCGCCGTACCGTCCGTACCGGCATTTTGAAAATTTATTTTTTTTTCAAAAAGTAATTTGCTCCAGAAACTCTATATATAAAGCCGTTTTTTGTCCCCCGGGCCGTGACCCGTGCTACTTGAAGTAACACTTGTTACCTTTCGTAACACTCCATATAAGATCTCCCATATTTCTTCACCAACAGTCCATTATCTCTCCACCATATGCGATGTCTCCCATGTTAAAATATAGGGACGCCTAAAAATCCAAGCAGCGTGGCGGACTGCTTTGTTCATTAACAACGAAAGGAGGTTCACCATGAGTGAAGCCATATTGGTGCCCGCTGCACCCTCAAATCCCGCAGCATTCGTTTACAACGATGGCGGCCGCGAGGCCGCAGGCTATAAAGGCAGCGCAGGCGACTGTGTTTGCCGGGCCGTAGCCATCGCAGCGCAGCTTCCCTACCAAGAGGTTTATGACCGATTGGCAGAGGGAAACGCCTCGCAGCGTAAATCGAAACGCACGGGCAAGCAGCCTCGGTCAGCCCGCAACGGTATTTATACCACGCGGAAATGGTTCAAGGACTACATGCGTGAGTTGGGGTTCGTATGGACTCCGACGATGCAGATCGGCAGCGGGTGCCAAGTTCACCTCAAAGCCGATGAGTTACCTTCCGGACGTCTGGTATGTAACGTATCTAGACATTCAGTGGCAGTGATCGATGGGGTCATCAACGACACTTACGACTGCTCTCGAGAGGGAACCCGATGTGTGTACGGGTATTGGCGAATGAATGGTTAAACCAACCGGGGGCCGTGTGCCCCCTTTTTTTTAATCTTTCCACGGATACTCTGGGAATCGATCCCGCATATGACCGTCGAGAAAGTCGTAGTAAAGCTGCTCCTCTGGATCTAAACCGATGTTTATCGCTTCGGAATGTAAACCAAAAGCCGCCATCGTCATCGTCTTATCCTGCTCGCTGCCGCCGCCAAACCAGCGGTTACGGCGATGCCACCTACGAGGTTTACTCCACGGCATAGGCCCGTTTTTAAAACTGATCCACCGATACTTAATCGCCCACCACTTATGCTTAATCCAACTCATCAATTTCTCCTGATCCGAGAGCCAAGATTATAAGGGCTTGCATTGATATGCAACATCCCGTAATCTCGCTTACCCATTTAGGAGAATGTGAATGAAACCTGAACTAGACCCTTATATGCGCGACTGCCTGGTCTATCGCGCCACCCTGCGCGATCTAGCGCGAACCAAAGACCCGAAGCAACGTGAGTACTTGCAAGGTGCCTTGGAAAAACTAGCCGAAATAATCGGCGTTGAGCAGGCGCACGCAATCACGGATCTTGAAATCCAAAAGCAAGAACGCGAACGCGAAGCAATCCAAGAAAAAATCGACGCAATTGAGGAGAGAACTAAATGAAAGTTTACAACAGCGTTTTGTCTTTCGGCACGACCGTGCATCACCAACAAAAAGACGGTAGCGATTTGACTCGCGAGTATGTGTTGGAGTGCGTCACTGACCGCATCAATGACATTTTTGCCTCACGCGAACAGACGTTAGCTCTTTCGCTGGAAGACACCTACGAAGAAGACCTTTCCCCGGTCATGCAAGTCGAATGGTTGGTCATCTGGCATCCCAGTGTTGGTGAACAAGATTGGTTCGTTTTGAAAACAGACAAAGTTTATCCGAGCGACGCGGTTGTTGAGTCAGCAAATGCATACATTCAACAAGAATACGGGTTCGGATGCCCGCACTCAGGGGAGACCGAGTACTTCATTGACGCTATGTTCAATTTAGCTGAACTCAAAAAAATCGACGCAATTGAGGTGCGGGTATGACTGACGCAGAGATTCTCAAGTTGATCTTGGATGTGTTGGACACCGAGATCGGCCCGGATTGCAGCAATTTTGATTGGCAAGAATGGTGGGGAATGTCCGACGAAAACTACGCGCTTGTGCAAGAAGCGGTAAAGCGGTTGAGGTTGGCATGAGTGAATACCTGGTTACTTGGCAAATAGAAATCGAAGCGGATAGTGCCGAAGAAGCGGCCCAAGAAGCGTTAAAGATTCAACGTGATCCTGAAAGCATCGCCAACGTGTTTACGGTCAGTGATGGCGAGACCGAGCAGGTCGTTGATTTTTGGACAGACAAATGAAGCGCGTCGAAGTACGCGTTGAGATGGACGAGGACGACGTCCGTGAGTTTATGGATTTGATCCAAGGCTCGCGGGCCGTGCTCGACGAACTTNTNAAAGAAGTCCGCGCACTGAAACGCAAGCTGCGTGAAGTTGAGGTCGCGGTCAAAAACCAAGAGGTGCAACAATGAACGAAGAACAGCGAGCAGATGCTCGACAAAACGGCGGCCATTACGTCGTCAATTTGAAAGATCGCGACGAAATGTATGGAGAGTGGTTTGAGTCTGACATCGAAGGGTCTTTTGACGACTGTCAGTCACAGGTTCGCAAACTATCGCTGGACAAGTATTACAAAATCCAAATAGTTGAGCGGTAACAAATAAATGAAGTTTGAAGATTCTATCGACTTGCACACGGAGTTGTTGCGACTCCAGAGCAAGCCGAAGAGGTCGTCTGCGGAGAAGCACAGGTTACGGTTCTTGCGTCGCGTTTGCGGGGCAAACAAGGCTGCAACCTCGGGTTTATCTCAGACAGAGGTGGGCTTGGCTAAAGGCCAGGCCCTTTGTAATTTTTTATTAGGAGAATGTGATGAAAGCACCAACGAAGAGTGAACTGGTTGAGAGGATCGAAAAGCTAAATCAAAAAGTCGCTAACCAGAAAAAGCTAATCGATTGCAAAGACAGGACGATTGAGAGCCAACGCCTTGATAAAGAAAGCTTGCGGTCGAAATTTGTGCGTCAGCGCGAGCAGTTAGAAAACATTGAAATGCAAGACCCTGACCATGCGGACAAGTACCAAACGGTACATCCCGACAACGCCCATTGGATGACGGCCAGCGACGCGTACATAACGATCCAGACGACAGGGTACGACCACAACTTTGACCGTATGCCGAAATGCAGGGTCTGTACGATCCCGGTGCCGGACTTGACCGGCGGTATGCGCTGGAATACGAAGCTGCCGGAGACCTACCGTCTTGAAGAGCGGGACGAGCATGGGCGGTACACGTACAAAGTCTCGCCACACTGGGAGATGGTGAAAGAAGACGAGTACGGCCAGCACTGGCACCACCCGGAGATGGAAACCGACATACAAATGCTTGGAGAGCAAGACTTCTTGATAGAAGACCGTGATCAGTTCAGCCGTCGGCAGAAGAAAGAGTATCTTGAAAAGATGAACCACGCGATTTGGTTGGCGGGTCAGATACAAGAATTCTACAACGGTGTCGGCCAGTTTCCTGATGAAGAGGTCGAAGTCCAAGTGCAATTTGCTTTGAGGGGGGCAGTCGGATGAAACGTACAGAAGAAACGCTGCGAAGCATGATCCGTGAAGAACTTCAAAACATCTCAAAAGCTTTTAGAGATGAAATGGCTCAAAAGATAATGGAAGAAGTTTGCAAAAAAGCATTTATAGAAGCCCAAATGACAGACGCAAAGGTAGAGCGCCTGCAAGAGGGCGTCACCAAATCTGCCGCACTGTGGGCAATGCATGACGAAATGCGACCGTTGAGTACGCACGTTCGCTCTCGATTTAAAATTGTCCCGGCAGAAAGGTTTACTGAACCATTACTGATCGACATCAAAGAAATGATTGATGAAGAGATGCAAGAATGGCCGGGGGATAAAAAATAATGAAATTTCATCACTTACGCGAAGGCATGATCTTTGAGTTTTTGCAAAGAAAAACAGAGCCGGATGACATCGAACGGTTCTGGGAAATCATTGAGATCGAAGAAAGGCAGATGCGTGGACACATTATCCAGGCGATCTGGATGGGTAACCTCGGCAATGACCAGGTCTTCAACGCAGAAATGAAAGAACTCAACCAACAGCACCGCTGGAAATACCATGAAGGTGCTGAAGTAGCTGACGTCAAAGTAAAGCGCCTTGTCTTCCTAGACGGGCGCGAGGCGTTGGACGTCATGGTGTATGAAGAGGGGCCGCAGCCAAAAAAGTCCAAGCGGACGGTCGTCCCGATTCAGCCTGAAAAGGCCCCGGAGCCGGAGCCGTCCGTAGAAGAACAGATCGCTGAATATGTTGAAGACAACCCGGTCGAAGAACTGGATCAAACGTTCTTCGATTTGAGTCGCTTTGCGTCATATACCATTGACGATTGGGAAAGCCTCTGCTACTCGGTCGTGCTGCGATTCATCAACAACGGGCAAGTCGATCTGCAAAAGAAGCCCCCGCCGAAAAAATCACACGGCTACATGGTTTACGACCAGGAGTGGTCGGCGTTCTTGGATGGCAAAAACATTCGGGAAATACGCAACCTTGGTTTACGAATTGTTGGGGCGGGTGGCAAATGTACTTACGAAACTGTGATTATACGTTTGATCAAAGCTGGAAACTGGTTTGGTACAACGAAGCATCGACAGTACATCACTCAGAATGTGCAGCGTCGCAACTGGAAGAGCAAAGAAAAAAATGATTGAACGACCAGATTGGGCTTTCGATAACCCCTATGACGACGATGAACTTTTGTGTGACGATTGTGGTGAACCACTATACGAGGTCGAAGATGAAGACGGCAAAAGACTACATTGTGACCACTGCCCGTAGGGCCTGGGATCGTTTCGGNCAAGATTGCCTGGTGATTGGTTTGTTTTTGATGGTTGGAGTTGAAGTGATATGAACGACAAACGAAATTGGGAAATGGTCGTCACCTATCGCGAGCCCACAGGTATGTACCAAACCGAGGTATATCAGGGCTTGACGATTGAACAGATAAACGACGCTATGGAGACAAAGTTTGAGCACAATCGACTAATCGGCTTGAGTATGCGCTCAATGCCGATGGACGCGATTGCGATGCANAGCCATAACAAATATCTGAACGGCGAAGGNCTATGACGAAACGATACGATCTGGAAATACTGGTGACGACTCGGAAGTTTTTTGCGTGCGAGGCAGAAACGACACAAGAAGCGGTTGAGATNGCGGTGTCCGAGGCGNGAAAACACTTGGGCGAAGACTTCTACGCGTTNGAGATCCGTGATCCGAGTGCCGGNTGGCCCCAACAGTTGCATAAAGTCGAAAAGAACGACATAATNTGANATANAGTCTTATATNNCANGCATAAAAACGCATGGATACAACCAAATGGAAATCGGTTTTGGTGCCTGTAGAGGTTTACCGAGACATCAAAAAGATCGCATTTGAAGAAGACCGCAGTATCAGTGGTCAACTACGGAAAATTTTTAAAGAGTGGCAGGAAGATCGCTTGCAGGAAGCGAGAGATCTTGGTGTACTTGATTGACGGGCGCTAACACCCGTTTCATCTCAAGCCAGGGTCACATCACAGCCCTCCAGCACGTTGCCCCGTCCGTGTGGCTTTTAGGCGGGGTTTTACTTATTTTGTCCGGCTGCGTAAGCGACGGGACTATCCGAAATTACAGAGATCATCAGGGGCCGGACGCTGTTCATTGTCCGAAGTCTTTGAATGGTTTCAAAGTTATAAAGTTGTGTAGGCAGTTTGGGCCGCATTTGGTCTGTCGCTGCGTTACGGTTTAGGCCAAGCGGCTCCTGTCTGGCTGATTCAGAGAGCCGGGTACCTNGCGTTCTACCCGCGTGGCCGAAGGTAGAAAAGGCCAGGATGCATTAAGATAGTTGCATTGCTATCAGCACGCCCCGTCCGTGTGGCCGAAGACGGGTTATACCTCTACTGCTTCACCCCAGCTAGGCCCGAGATCAATGTCGCACTTGTTCGGCACTTGTAACTTGATTGCGCCTTCCATGACTTCTCGGATCTTCTTTGCGTGTTCTAGATCGCGCACACTGCACCCCAGTTCGTCGTGAACCTGGAGCAGCGGACGCTCGCCCGCTTCATACAGGTCGACCATCGCTTGCTTGGTCATGTCGGCAGCAGACGCCTGTATCAGGCGATTGAGTGCTTTGTACGTGAATGCACGCCGCAGTGGTGTTGTGTCGCCGTATTCGGCGCGTGCTTCTTTTTTAGGCAGTGCTTTCTTCAGTTCGTAGCCCAGCGGTTCAAACATATCGAAGCGGCACTTGCGGCCTTTCAGACTGCGAATTGAGCCGTCGTCTTTTTGGTCCACGGCCCGTGACACGCCACTCATTAACTCTTTCACGAACGGCACCCGGTTGTGGTACTGCTTTGTAATTTCTTTGGCAGTGTCGACGTCGACGTCTAGCTGGTCTGCGAGCTTATTTACTCCCATGCCGTACATCAAAGCCAAATTGATGACTTTGGCCTGCTTACGTGGAATTTGGGCCATCTCAGCCACCATTGTGTGAAAGTCTGTGTCAGGATCGTCGTTGTAGGCGTCCACAAAGTCCTGAGCCCCACCGAGCGGACGGCTTTTCCATTGTCCAAAAATCTGTGCGTAGTGAACCAAGATGCGTGGCTCTTGCTGCGAGAAATCGATTGCAGCCCATTGCTCATCTTCTTCTGGCAAGAACAGACTGCGAATCATTGGCCCCAGTTCTGGATCGCGAGCCGGGATCTGTTGCAGATTGGGGTTGGACATGGACAAACGACCACTGACGGTGCCGCCATCGTCACTGCGCAGCTGGTTGATATGCCCGTGTATGCGGCCCTCTTTGGACACGTAGCGCATGATGGACGACACAAACGTGCCTTGTACCTTGTTGAGGTTGCGGGCCTCTACGACCATNTTTGCAAACTCGTGCGGGTTNTCNCTCANNAANGACTTNGTGAACGACGGCTGCCCGGTCGCTGTNCGNGGNTATTTGATGTCNAGCTTGTCGAACGCTTTCGCAAGTGACGCTGCGGCCCANATCTCTACTTCACCCCCGGCNTGNGCTTCGATCTTCTTCAGCACGGCTTTCTCGCGNTTGATNAGNGCCTGCTTTGTNCGCTCGCAACGATCCATGTCCACCCGGATACCTCGGAAGGTCATGTCGATCAGGCACGGCGTGAGTCGTGTTTCAAGATCCCAGACCGTGTTGAGGTCTTGCTTGGCGATCTCTAGCTTGAAAAACTTATACAAATCAAAGGCTAACCGAGCGTCCATCTCGGCGTAAGGCCCGACAAACTGGCTTGGCAGCTTCCAAAGCTCGGCTTTTGGATCGACGCCGAAGTCTATCGCTGCCTGGGTCAGGAGCTTTTCTGACTTCGCCTCGCCCAGATAATCGTAGGACAGGGCGTTGAGACTGTAGCTGTAACGATTCTCGTCCAGTAGCGCCGCCATAATCATGGTGTCGATGATTGGTCCGTTGACCGGGATGTCTAAAGCTTTAAGCCAGCCCAGGTCGTACGGGGCGTTGTGCATAATCTTGGGACAACCTGTGGATAACTGCTTCTTGAGCCAGCGCAGCACGACGTTCTTGTCGAGGTTGCCACCGCCCAGGTGGGCAATGGGATAGTAGGCTTCCCAGCCTTCGGTAGCGACGGCGATGCCAACGACGTCACCGTCTTTGCGAGGCCATCCGGGCCCGTACTCTTTCAAGTGTGGATCGCGTGTCTCAAGGTCNATAGCGATTTCTTTGGCACCNGTNAGGTCTTTCAGTTCAAACGGTGCCGTCCATTCCGCGTTTGGNGTNAACAGCGGAAACTGCAAGCGCGTTTCTTTTTGCATCAGTNAGCTCCTNGGGTCATCANCCATANGTGAAGCGCAGATACCAGACGGCTTTTTTTAGATCTTCTTCTGCATCAAACTTCTTNCCTGCNCGCCAGTTATACTTAAACGCAGCAAGGCGGCAATAAGTGTTGACGGCGTCANGCCCGAAGGCAGCCACCATCGCATCAATACATTCGATCTCGGAGTCNGCGTAATGNGGCGGCGAGTTGACCATGTCCAGGGACATGCCTGCCGTNCCGTTTGGAATGTCTTTGTAAAAGACTTTTTCTTTTTGGTTGCCATTCATNACTTCAAAGTATTCGTCACTCAAAGNTGNTAACTCCGGTAAAAGTTTTCTGGCANGACAGTGAACAGGTTCTTCTTTGTGCGGGTGACCGCAACGTAGAACACGCGATGCATACTGTCTGGATCTGCGTCCATTGATCGCTCTGCAGCGACCGTGAGATCCGTAAACAGCACCACGTTATCCGCTTCACCGCCCTTTGCGCCGTGGATTGTTGAAAGCTTGATACGTGGAGACGCTGTGAGGTCTTCGCCTCGGCGCACCAGTGCATTCACGTACGCGACGTCAACACCCGGTACTTTATCCAGCGCCTCGTTCCACGCCATGTCGAGCGTTGCCAACAACCCGTTGTTGTCTCGCAACTCTTCAAACGTGAACGTATCTTCTTCTTCCCCAAGAATNTTTTTGTAACCGCGTGCGATGCGCACGCCGTTGCCTGTCATNTAANNNTACAGCACCTTTGCCAGATCGTATGTGATCGGCTGGCCGCGCTGCAAGGTCCGCCATGCNTCAAGAGCTTCGCGGATNTTGAGCCGTAANCTTTGTCTACCCTGCATTTCAAAGAAGTANCCCTGGCTTTTNAGATGGTCGCGCACCGGGTTNAGAAAGTACGCNGCNTGNGANAAGAANAGCCAAGAGCCGTGNTNCATGTCCAGTTCTGCAAAGGTCGAGATGTTTTGTATGCGNCCTTCTTCTGTCTTNGGCAGATACGACTTNGGGAACCGGTTNCGNATGCGCCGTGAGATCCGGTCAGCCACTTCGTGCACTAGGCGTGGAATGCGGAAGCTTTGCTCTAACACCTCGCTGCCGCCGGGCAGATTTATGAAATGCTCCACGTCGGCCCCGGACCACTTATAGATGGCTTGGTCGTCGTCGCCTGCGCAGTACATACGCTCAGACTTTGCATCGATGGCGTGCGCAATGTCCCACTGTAGCGGGCTCAGGTCCTGTGCTTCGTCCAGCATGGATAGCTTGAACGAGGGGCATGTTTCATGGGCAGACCGTGCGAATAGCTCAAGCATGTCTGTGTAATCGTAGACGCCAAACTCTTTCTTGTACTGGGCCAAGGCCCGTGCTGCGTAGTCCACTTCAAGCCATGTGTACTCAAGATCGCTGGCATTATATTCAGTCTGTAGCTCCGACTTCTTGAGCCGGGACAGGGTGATCAATCGCAAGATCGGTGACTCTTTGCGCAGACTGTTGCTCAGATCTTCTTCGACCTCGTACCTGGGTACGTCACCGCTGACCAAGGCAATCCCAATCTTACGTTCGACTTCACGGTAGTGCTGTGCAGTCATCAACTGCTCAGACTTCAGCCCAGTCAGGTGAAACGCCAGACTGTGAATGGTTCTGAAAAACGGTAAGTCGTTCTTTGGATCAAGATCAAAGCGTGCTGCGGCACGTTCCTTTGCTTCGTTGGCGGCCTTACGTGTGAACGCGAAAAACGCGATCTGTGTGGGCGGTACACCGTCAGCCAAAGCTTTATCGACCAAGTTCAGCAACGTGGTCGTCTTGCCGGTTCCAGGTGGGCCGAAGATGCGTTGCACTAACTGACCCGCCAGAGTCTGATCAAGACCTTGTCGTCGGTGGAGTCTTTGTGGTTCTTGCGTTGCACAACACGGTAGCCAGCATCGACCATTGCTTTGCGCAAAGCATTGCACTCTTTGCCTTCCTCGACTTCGATGCTATCGCCTACTTCCATGTCTCTCACCAGGTCAACCCAACGGCCCCAGCCTGCTTTGGATGGAATATCTAGTCCTTTTTCGATCTTCAAAACGGAACCTCTTCATCTGCCGTGAACCGTGGGTCACGTATGACCGCCTTTGTAACTTTATGCGCTGGGATCTTCCACAGGCGCACGACCTTGCCTTGAATGCGTAGCTGGGTGGCTTCGCCGTTGATGTCCCGTAAACGCTGTGCAATCTGGTGAGTCTTGAAATGCTTGAAGTTGGCCTTGAGCAAGTGACCTTCCAGATCTTTGAGCCTGAAATAGGTTTCGTTCTTGTCGTCATCTGTCCAAGGTCGCTTGAGCAGGATCTGTTCTTTCTCTTCAGCCGCTTGGTGTCCAGTACAAAACTCTTCCAAGTGCTCGTTGAATATACCGTTGACACTGACGTCCTCTGATACTTCGATGATTGACCCGTCTGTCTCTTGCATCTCGGTCAACAAGGCGTTGATGCGTGTCTCCCACATATCTTTCTTCATTGTGCGTGGGTAGAAGTTAAGCTGCTCGACGCACGCCCGCTGAAACGCTATCTGATTTAACAGATCGTCTGTGCCCATTTCCAGTGGCTTGCCCTCGACGTCCAAGAACCAAACTGGGGGCACGGAGTTGTACTTGCGTAAGTTGGCGATCTGCACGCCTGATACCACGGCCTCAATCCCAAACTTGCGCGTCATGCACAGTTCTTTGTTGCAGACCGAGTTGATGGGGGCGTCTTTGCACTTGTAAGCGTAATCTTTGCGCTGTAGCTGCTTGGCAACGGCGTTGACCTCGCCTAAAGGCAGGGGCGGGTGGATAAACTGCATATTGTGCGTCAGGATCTCCGACTCCCAAGTGTCCGGGTATGCCTTGCGTAAATATACGCCGACGTTAAACAAGCCATTGTTGCGTGCGCCCTCACCAATCCCGTCTTTGCACAGCGCTTGCAGACAAGGCGGCCCGTCCTGTATCGGTAGGCTACTGTCCTGCTCAACGACCAGAGCCAGCGCCTGCTCTCTGGTCTGCACGTTGTCGGCCACCAGATCGAAAAACTCTTCGAGGGTTGCGGCTGTACTGTCTGGCTTGAACGCGTAGCGCAAGCTGTTCTCATGGTCGAAGTACGGCATATTCAAAAAATTGCCGACGTCGCCACGGTCAAGGTTCAATGCGATCTGTTTTGGGAAGATCTCGCTACCTCCATAGCCCAGACCGACAGAGAGGCGCGTTAAGACCTCTTGCATGTCTTTGGCGGGTATGAAGTCGGTTGTAAACAAAAAGACGTGAGCGCCGCCAGATTTGCTTCTACAGACCACTAGCGGCAGCTTCAGATTTGTAAGCTTGTTGATTAGTGCGGTGTGGTCGAAGTTGTACTCGTCAATATCAATACAACCCCAGCGGCACATATTGTCTTCGTTGATCGGGATGATCCCGACAGACTGTGTGCCATCAAGATGGGCTTGCCACGTTTCTTCAGTCCGTTCTTCACGGACAATCATCGCTTTGCCGGTGGCTTTNCCTTTGCTGTTGCGATCTTCGATCTTGAACGTCCCGTAAGCGAGCCGTAATCCATCGAAAATCGTCGAAAACTTATCTATCATCAACTTGTCCAAGGTCCCGGTTGGCCCTGCGGCTGAAGACGATATGCAGGGCCTGAAGACACCGGGTTGCCTATGCGGTTAGAAGGGTTCAGCCCCTTCCGGTTCTTGAGTGTCAGCGGTGTGNTTGACCGTTACTTCTCCACCACGAATGGATTCGTAGAACGATTTTGCAGACCGGTAGACATTCGCGTCCTCAACCTGACCGTCCAGTTCAATGTTCCAGCCATGCCAAGAGCCCTTGGAGTTCTCTTCTTTGATGGTGGACATCTTATACACGTGTGAAAAGCGTGGCGGCTGAAACGCCTCGCCCTTTGCATTGAGCATGGTCCGTGACGCGATCATGGAGTTCCACTTCCGACTCTTCTTGAGTTGTGTGGACTTCATGGGTATCAGCGCAGTGCTGAACGTCCCGTCGTCTTCGACAACCACCACATAGTGCTGGTGCGTCTCTTCAAGGTACTCGCCCTCGCCACCGACCACGTAGTCTTTGTTGTCGTTTTCGTCACGCTTCGTCTCCGGGCGCTCGTCTTCGATGCCGAAGTTTTGTAGCGGTGCGCCAGAGCCACTGCCCCGTGGAGCCCACATCAAAAATCGACGCTCGTAATGACAGGGGATGACTTTGCAGCCGTCCTTGCCCTTATAAATGGCACCNGTGACTGTGTTGTACACGTCGCCTGGTTTTGCGTCGATGACCTCTAGGATCTCGTCGTTGCCAGACAGGATCTTGAGAAATGGCAAAGCCAAATCGTCTTGATCCATTTGCATACCAACACCAGCATCCGCCTCAAACATGGTGGCGTCGACAACAGCGACGTCCTTGTTTTTGGTTTCAGTTACTTCTTTNTCTTTATCTTTTTCTGCCATATCAACCTCTCTTGATTTCTGCACGTTGACCAACCCANACCCCAAAAAGCTCCATGTCAATCTCTTTGCCNTCNTCAATGCGGCCNTTCGCCCAACTGCGTAGAGTTGCACTGTGGATTTCCGCTTTGCGTTCGGGCTGNAGTTGACGCTTNTGTAGATCGTGAAACAGCGCAGACGCTTCATTGTCCTGTTCTTTNTTGAACCGACAGGTGATGGTGTTCTTGATCAGATCACCCTCATTGCGAGATCGCAGCCATTCAAAGGCTTTTTCCTCGTTGTCTTTGCTGATGCGTGCGCCGTAGGTTGGNTTGATNNNGACTTNGAGACCCATCGTTCAAACTNAACGTAGAAAGGTTGAGTTCTTGCATCGCNNNCGGCAGATCTTCATCTGTCATNTTCAACAGCTTNGCTTTGGCACCTTTNAGTTCNTGCTCAAGGCTTTTGACGTGTTGCTCTTGCGCGATAATTTTTTCGGCAAGTTTTGCTACCGCGCCAAGGCCCGAGTCATTCGGTACGTCCAGCGAGCTATTGCTGTCCCCTTCCATTTCGTCAAGTAGTCCCATGTCGTTGTCCTCGGTCGTTTTCATTGAATAAGCGCCTTTCGACACTTCCCAAACGCACTTTAATCTTATATTGTCTTTTATGTCAACGAAAAAGAAATGAAATGTACGAATTCAAAACCGAGCCTTACGAACACCAAAGAGTAGCCTTTGAGAAGTCCTGGCAGCGCCCCGCGTATGCCTTGTTTATGGAGATGGGTACGGGCAAAACAAAAGTCGCAATCGACACCCTAGCAGCCTTATACGAAGCGGGAGAGGTAGAGGCGGCATTGATCATCGCACCAAAAGGCGTGTACGCAAACTGGGTAAACAAAGAAATACCGCAACACCTGCCAGACCGCATAGAACGTAAGGTTGTATTGTGGCAGCCAAACATGACACAGAAGTTCAAAGCGGAACTGCGAGACGTAGCCTTACGCAAAGACTCAGACTGCTTACGGATCTTTGTGATGAACACAGAGGCCCTGTCTACAAAAAAGGGCAAAGATGTGGCAAATGGGTTTTTGAATTTCAACCCAGACAGCTTTGTGGTCGTGGACGAAAGCACGTCAATCAAAAACCGTGCAGCGCAACGCACGAAGAACATCATAGCGTTGGGTAAAAAGGCCAAGTATCGCCGCATCCTGACAGGGTCACCCATCACAAAAAACCCGATGGACCTGTTTTCCCAGTGCGGCTTCCTGGGATCACAGCAACTTGGCTTTGACAGCTACTACGCGTTCCAAGGCCGCTATGCGCAACTACAACAACGCAAGTTTGGAGCCCGAAGCTTTCAACAAATCGTGGGTTATCGCAATCTGGACGAACTGAACGAAAAGCTTGAACGGTTCAGCCACCGTGTGCTCAAAGAAGACTGCCTGGACCTGCCGGACAAGATCTACACCCAGCGTTCAGTAGAGCTTACAAAAGAACAAAAAAAAGCTTACGAGCAAATGCGCCAATATGCGTTGGCGATGTTGGATCAGGGCGAGTTATCCACAACCCAGAGTGTCCTGACACAGATCATGCGAATGCAAGAGATCTGCTGCGGCCACCTGCGCACCGACGACGGTGAGATACAGGCGCTGCCAAGCAACCGCATGAACGAAATGCTTGAAGTGATCAGCGAAATGATGGGCAAGGTTATCATCTGGGCATCGTACGTCTACGACATACAAGCTATAGAACAAACACTGAAAGACACGTATGGCCCAAGTTCCGTGGTCACTTTTTATGGTGCCACCCCTGCTGAAGAGCGCGCCGACATTGTGGCAAAGTTTCAAGAGCCGGACAGTGAAGCGCGTTTCTTTGTGGCTAACCCACGCACCGGGGGCTATGGTCTGACACTTACGGCGGCAACCAACGTGCTGTATTTCAACAACTCGTACGACCTGGAGATTCGGTTGCAGTCAGAAGACCGCGCACACCGGATCGGGCAAGAACATCATGTCCTGTATGTGGATCTGGTGAGCCCCAAGACGGTAGACGAAAAGATTATTCAAGCGTTGAAAGGCAAGATAAACCTCGCCCAGCAAGTACTGGGCGAGGAAGCGCGTAGCTGGCTTATCTAGGGGCTTGTGGTAAGCCTGCTATGCCCTGTTGCTCGATCAGTGAAGACACTGGATCGTTTGGATACAACGCTGCGTAGCGTTGCCTTATCGTAGGGTCTGGTGCCGCTGGGGGTTGTGCGGCGGCGGGCGGTGTTTGTGGTGTCAACGCTGCTGGGGCCGGTCCTGCAATTGGGGGTGCCACGGGAGTCGCTGGTGTCGAAGCCGGTGGCCTTATGGCAAGAGAATTGTCTTGTTCTTCTTCAAGCTCAGAACGCAGACCTAGCGAAAGGTAATAACTGGGTGCCCCTAGAAAAGATCCAGCCACTTTCGCAGCGAACTTTGTAAGACCTGAAATTTGTTGGTCGGTGGTCGCACCCTCTCGTAAAGCATCTCTCAGAGCAGAAGCTGCGCCAGGTTTCGAAATGTCTATCAAAAGGTCTTTGTAAACCATCTGCGGTAAATTTATAAACTGGTTTTGCGATAGCCTTGCTCCTAAACCAGGAGTTTGTACATCCGCAGGCAAGCCTAAACTTTCTGTCAACAATCCTATCGATTTTGCACCTCCGTAACGAGCTACAAAGTCTTTCATCAAACTTGTGTCTTTTGCTTGCAAAAAGTCATCGACACCCTCTGATAGAGCATCCTGCAAATCTTTGCCGCGTTTGAGGAAAGCACCCAATTCTTTGGCTTGCTCGGGGGTGACTGTGCCGGAGTCCTCAAGAATACGCATGAGAGACTTACCACCCTCTTTGAAATTCCCAAAGCCTGTGGTGTCTTTGGTCTTTTGCGTATCATAAAGAATGTTGTAAAGCTTTCTGAAATCTACAATAGCATCCCCATCTGCGGATGGTTTCGCCCTAGATTTAGATATCACACTGCCCAAGACAGAAGAAAATAAACCGTCGCGTAAATCAGCTTTTTGGGCTTCATTTACCGGGGCTTCGTTTATTTTCCTGACTAATGCTGAAAGACTCTTTTCTGGTTCTGCGTTGATCAGAATACCGGTCACGACCTTTTCTACGCTTTCAGCTTCTAGAAACTTTCCTAAATTTATTTCTTTCGCGTTCGTTTTCGCTCGATCACTTGTCGTACTCAACGCCGCCTCTAGTGCCACTTGGGAAGTGCCGACGTTACGCAAATCCTCAATCAAAGAAGCACTGTTGGATTCAAGAGCAAGTATGGCATCGCCATAAGTATCTATGAAATCGTCAACGACAGCTTGATCAAATTTCGCATACTGCGTGGTTTCACCTGTGAAAGGGTTGGTAAACTCCGCTCCCCTTGCTCGCGTTGCAAACTCTTGACGTAAAAAAGCGTCCATTGCGCCACTCACGCTTCCGGCTAAGTCTTCACTTTGCACACCAGAAAACTTCATAGCGGCCAACATATCTTCGACCCGTTTGAATTGTTGTCCGGGTAAACCCAAGAACAAACGATCCACAGCCACTTCTGGATCAATCAAAGCTGCTCCTGCCGCTTTTGTGCGTCCTAGATCGCCGGCGAAAGTTTGATTAAAGACTCGGTTATACTCGTTGGCGAAAGTTTCCGCTCGACGCAGTGCTTCCAAATTTGCATCGCGACCGGCAGCTAAACCGTCATCAATTTTTTGTTGTATCGCTGCGTTTACACCGTTGTCCAAAATGGCAAGTTGCGCAGTGTCGGGACCTTCAATAAAACCTTTTTCAGCGGCGCGTTTTGCTTTGCGCACCTTGTTGCGGAAAGCCAGCATTTCACCCAAACTTTGCGGCACAGCCTCAGTCGTCACAAAATCTGAAACACTGATGTTGTTTAAATCAGCATCAATCGTCGCGATGTTTCTTTGGACGGATTCTATTTCTTTGGCGGTTTGCGCTAATTTAAGTACTTGTGCTCGAACACGAGGAGCAAGGTCTAGACCCAGAGCCCCTTCTTCGTCAGGTTTTTTAGAAAACCCTATTATCACGTTGTCCAAACGAGTTTCATAACCACGCTTTGCTGGGCCACCTAAAGTATCGACCAGCAAGTCAAACTCATTGAACGCTTCGGGATTCGCTTCTGCCGTCCTTTGAAACGTACTACCTATAGTGTTTAAACGGTTAGTAAGCGTTTTTTTACGTTTACCCGCTTCAGTGACAATCTCTCTAAAAACGTCGCTGTTGTCGTCCAGGCCGTAGTTCCGCAAATCCCTTATAAAATCGCCTTTTAGCTCTCCCGCTTCAGTGAGCAAGTTTTGAGCTTTTAGTTGGCGAAAAGCCTCAAGCAGCGGCGTGGGGTCAACCAAGACACGTTTATCGACCGCAGCATAAAGTTTCCTTCGCACCTCTTTGGCTTCGTCCATAGCTTGTATGGCAGCTTGTTTGAGAATTGCGCCTTGTTCTCTAGAGATTTGTACAGAAGTTTTGTCTTTCGCTCCGACGACTCCTGCTTTTTCTGCTGCAAAAGCAGCTTTGGTCATCGCTTGTTCGACCAAAGCCGTTAGTTGTGTAGCAATGGTCTCCTGTTCAAGTTGACCAGCTAAACGTAAAGCTTCTTGATTATCGATGCTTTTAAGACCTTCTATCAAAGACGAAATACTAGCGGCTGCTTTTTCTCCCGCCCGTTTTTGTTCATTTGAAAGAGAGGCACTATTTTGTCGCTGCACAGCTTCTTGCATCAAAAAGAAGGGGTTGTTAGTCAATTGACCGGGTGTCAACAGATCTGCAAACTCAGGATCAGATTTCAGTAGCCCGTCCAACTCTTCCGCAAAAGCGATTGGATCGCCTCCGTGTGCTCGGAAAGCTTGCGCCAAGAATTCTTTTGCCTTTTGCTGGCGAATGCGCTCGCCACGATCCCTTATACCAAAAAGATTTTTTGCAGAATCAACAAAACCTTTTTCACTCACATCCGCTTTGGCTGCTGTTGCTCCGGCACCTATCGCTTGTCCGGCTATGATGGTGGGCTGAGGCACAACCGAACCAAGGATACCCCCAATAGTCCGCATGGTATCGTCGCCGGGATACAAAGCTTCCGAAAAAGCTTCAAAGGCGGCGGGCACCACGGTCATTAAAGTTTCAGCACCTGCAAATTTGCTGAAACTTTTCGCCTCTTGAGCAGCCCTTGCAAGTCCTCTTGCCGATGGATCAACACCAGCACGTGCAGACTTTCCTATGTTTTCTACTATTGTTTCGAGAAACTCGCGTCTTTGCGCTTTTCTTTTAGTGCCGAAAAATTTGTTGGTGTCTTTTAGAGCGGTAGGATCTTCGCCTTTTCTCAGGGCATCGCGCCGCTGTTGATTGACGTTTTGCATCAATCTTCGCGAGCCAAAATCCACTGACTCTTTGATCCCGCGAGCGCCTACTTGTACGACGCCGGAAAGTGCCGGTATTGCACCCAACGTTTCGCCCGCTACGGCAAAAGGACGTTCAGAAGGTAGTAATTGTCTTTCGTCGAAAACTGCCTCTTCAACTTCTTCGGCAGTAAGTGCACCCACACCGAGCATGACCAATAATCCGCCAATTGTTGCGGGTGCTGCCGCCAATCCTGCCGCGCCCAAACCTAAAGCTGTGGCAGTTCCTGCCGCCCCCGCAGGAAGATTTGACACAAACCCTCGTCCAAGACCCCCCACAAACGTGCCGACCGGAGCGGCCTCTAAATCGTCTGGATCTCTACCGATAAGTTTCGCTACTATGCTTTCTGTTGTGAACCCAGCTTCTCTGGCTGCTTGCACGTCAAAATTATTTTTTTCGCCAAGTTTGAAAGCGATAGTGTCCATCGCGGTCCGGTTATCATACCCTCGGTCGCGCAGCATCTCGTAGGCTCCGCTGAAATCGAAATCAACGGGCTCACGCAAATTAGCTTTCGCTGACTGTAGAGCTTTTTCCTCGTCCTCGGTGGGACCGGCTGCGCGATCAATGACCGTAGAGGGCAAATATGTAAGTGGTATCGGCATTACTTAAAAAACTTATCAAGTTCATCAAAGATCTCTCGCGAGGGCTTCAACTTGTTCTCGTATGCTTGAATCACGTTGTCGTACTCCGCTTTGATCGCGTTCATTTGTGCTAGATCCTCTTGCACCTTCGCAATTTCACGGCGGTTCAAATTTGCGTTTTGCAGTAAGTCGGCTTGGTTTTCTATACCGAGATCCATAGTCTGACGAGCTATCTTGAAGTAATCCAAAGCTTCTTCGTCTTGTAAAAAAATGTCACCAGCAGGCACCTGCAAGTTTTTTAACATGCGTTGGAGTTCAACATTGTCTTTGCCAGGAATCGCAGCCATTAGGGTGGTCGTCGCAATAGTGCTCAGGGTTTCTATGGCTTTTTGGGCTTGTTTAGTATCGCGCGCAAGACCGGGCTCTATGCCAAAAATGATGTTACCGGCTAAATTAAGACCCGTACCCAACTTGGCCCCGATAACTTCGCGACCGCCTGTGGCAAGTGTAAGGTCCTCTATGTTTTCGGTGATGCGGGGCGGGAACGACCGCTGCCCCTGAACGGTGGGCGTTTCTTGAACTTGTCGACTCGTGCCGCTCGGCAAAACTAAACGCCCGGTGATCGGGTCGTAAGGCCCACCGGGTAACTGTTGTTCGACGCGACCGCCCTGAGCAAACCCTGGAATGCGAGGAATCGCCAAGCCCATTTCTTGACGGGCCTGTAGCGCAGATCTCAACGCGGGCGGTAAATCAAGGTTAGGTTGGGGCCGTCCAGACAGATCTAAGCTTTGTCGCCCATATTTTTCGGTCAACGCTTGGTCGAAACCAGGGACGGTCAAGCCTTGGGCGTACAGTCGGATTGCATTTGTATCACCAAGCAACGTGGACTGCTCTGCAGCCGTGCCGTAAGGCAAAGATTGTTGTGTGGCAGAGGCACTATCTAGGAGAGCCTGCCCTTCCAACAAGGCTTGTTGTCTCTCCTGTCGTTGATCTTTTCGTAGCTGCAAGAATTTTTGGAAACTGTTTTCATCAAATTTCAAATCGATGTTCGCTTCTAACGCTCTGTTTTGTAGCCTACCAAGCTCGACTTCGAGACGGTTCAACTCTTCTTGTTGCGATTCTCCAGTGCCGAATAATCCGCCACCATCGGTGCTCGGGAGACGAGATAAACGATCATCAGTCACTCTCTCCTGCAAATCGAACTTTTTCACTTCAAGATCAAACTGCTCGGAACGAAGTTGTCGTTCAAGGGCGTTTTCGCTTGCTACAAAAGCATTTTTGCTGTCTTGCAACGTCTGCTGTAAATCGGCGTTCAAAATCGCAGCGTCACGAGCTAAATCCGCTCGTAACTTGGTCAAGTCTTGTGTGTTTGCAAAATCTTGAGCGTTCAACAATTGACGGTATTTAAAATCGTTTAGAGCGTTTTCTTCTCTGAACGCTTGTAATTGTAAATTGTTTCGTCTGTTGATAGCTTCCTGATCGGCCCTGGCTTGCGCGCTGAGATCTTCTCCTAAGATCATCCGGCCTCTTTGTAGTTCATCACGAAGTCTTTCTTGCTCCTGGGCAATCTTGTTTCTGCGCTCGTCGGTTTCTTTGAGTCTTCTTTCATTTTCGTTAGCGTCAAAAATGTTGAAATCTGCCTGGGCCATAAAAGTTTTGGCCGCAATGTCAGCTTGGGCCTGTGTCAGAGCACGACGTTCTTCTTGTCTGCTGGCCTCCAACCCTGCCGTGAGAACTGCCTGTCGAGCTTCAGAAATTGATTTATCTTGCGCAGCTTGCGCACGGGTCTGAGCGCCTATACCTTCTTTGACTGCCGCGATCCGTATAGCTCGCTCTGCGTCCCTTTGTTTGGCTAGTCGTTCGCCTTGTCTTTGCGCAAAAGGTGCAGCGACCGCTCCGATTTGGGAAAGAAAAGGTTGCCCAGCAATGTTGCGTCCTTGCGCGTCTCGACCAGACGCAAATTGAAAGCCCGCCGCCGCTAAATCTAGGGCCATCTGTTGTCTACGAGCTTCGTCCGCGCCACCCAAATCAGCAGCGTCGGTAAAAAGTTTTTCAAAATCCGTGGCGTATTCTTGTGCAGTGCGCACGGGACGTTCCGTAAGAGCATCTTTCGTTAAAGCAGCCATGAATTGCTCATTGCCAAGGATGTCTGCTGGTGTACGCGCTTGACCGATGTTCAGAGCCGCAATTTGTTCGTCAAGATTTAAAAAAGACGGTTTAGAGCCCGTAGATAAGTATTGAATCGGCTTTTGAACACCGCCACCCTCAGCGAACTGTTGCGGAGCTTCTTCCATCGGGGCACCAGCCATCATCAAAGCGCCAAGGCCCTGACCCATGTCAGTCGGGGCACCGCCCTCAGTCGCCATGTCCACGTCTTGCGTCATGCCTTTCATCAGGTCGCCAATACCGCTGTTCATGGCACCTTCTTCGGTCAACATGATAGCGGGTTGCACCATCGCCAACACAGCCTCTGGTGTTGCCATCGCATCGTCTCGACCAACAAACTCTGCCAGTTCCGAGCGCCGTGCTTCGATAGGCATGTCATTGCCGCGAATGGCGTTAATCATGCTTTCTATATCTTCCGCCTGGTCAATACCCCCGAGCGTTTGCGCAACGTAATCAAGACCTACTTGCTGGCCTTCGGCAGCAGAGGCGACCTGAACTTGCCCGGCAGCCTCTTCGGGCAGGATCGGGCCACCCTCTTGCTTTTGTATCACGCCACGGCCAATCAATATGTCTTTCTGCGTGACTTTGCCGTCGCCGCTCAAGTCTGGAAACTTCTCTGCGTTACCGCCTTTTGCTCGGAACAGGGGTCTATTCATTACGTTCATCAAAACGCCCTCGCTAAACCAGCGGCACCTACACCCAAGCCCGCTACAGTTTGGGCAAAGCCCGGACTCGGNGCNGANTGNTGNAANACNGCACTTTGTGACGANGGCAACGCTTTAGTCATGTCGCCNAAGAANCCTAGCTGCTGGAACGGTTGGTCNTACGCCTGACGCTCTGCCGCGAANTGGGCGTTNAGTATGTTTTGTGCTTGCTGTTGTTGTGTGCCGCCAAANCCCATCAACTGTGACACGTCTGCNGCGCGTTGCTGCTGNGCCTGCTGNCCNAANCTTGCTTGTATTTGACCCATAGACGCCAGACGACCGCCTAGCTGACCAGCCTGACCGGCGAGTGCTCCGATGCCCTGTGCGGCTTGCTGCTGNGCACCCGCTAACGCAGCGAGTTGTGACACGTCTGCTTGGCCTANCTGACCNAACTGTAANCCTANCTGACCNCCTGCNCGTGCCAGATCGGCTCTTTGTCCCGCCATCTGCGCCAGGGCCTGTTGTCCTTGTAGACCAAGCTGACCGCCTTGAAGCGCCCCACGCTGTGCAAGCTGTGCAGCGTTCAATCCTAGCTGACCGCCTTGTAAAGCTGCTTGCTGGCCCATTTGGCCCGCTTGCAGGCCAACTTGACCACGTAGCTGTTGTGCGGCCTGTGCGGCCTGTGCTTGAGCGCGTGCGTTCGCTGCGGCTTGTGCTTGAGCCGCTTGAAGCGCCTGTCCGCCCTGTTGTGCGGCAGTCATGCCTAGCTGTGCTTGAGACTGTCCCAAACCGGCTTGTTGTTGCGCTAACTGCGCTTTCAGTTGCTGCGTGCTTATACCCATTTGGGCAGCTTGGGCTGCAAGCCCCGCTTCGGACTGCGCCAACTGACCGCCAAGGCCAGCCGCCTGTAGTTCACGTCCTTTGCCTGCTTCAAATGCTCGCTGTGCAGACTGTAACGCTTGCCCAAAACCTTGACTCAACAAATTAGCTCGTTGACGACCGATAAGTTCGTTCACACCGCGAGTTATTTCTGCTTCTTCGACGCCGCCTCTGGACCCACCAAAAGCTCCCGCAGCAACCTGACGTGCTCTCGCGCTTTGCTTTTGTAATTCACCAGCGCGGATGGCTTCTTGGGTATTTGCGTCAATCACCTGTTGTATGTACGGGTCCATAAACGCAGCGATACCACTAGGGTCGAACTGGTCAGCCGCCCCTGTCAATCCACCCCGGATTGTGCGGATATCGCCTCGCGAGCCCAGTATACCTGTTTGACCTACGGCGGCTTCTCGCTCCGCTTGTCTAGCCGCAGACCCTATTTGGCTCATGGCACCGGCAGTCGTGCCAGCGGCCCTGCCTGCTTGACCAAGTAGTTGTTGCTGCGTTTGTGCTGCCGTTTGTAAACCGCCTCTGGTAGCCGCACCGAGTTGGCCGCCCAAAGCCTCGGCTGTGCCTAGGGCCCCGATGCCTACATCAGCAGCAAGTTGACGTCCTTGCTCTGCACCAAGCCCTAATCTTGTAGCAGTGTCAGAAGCTGCACGCTGTGCCGCTACATCTGCGGCAGAAAGACCCGCTTGTGCGGCTTGTACCTGTAAAGGCACGCCCGCTGATGCACCTGTAATGTCTCTAGCAGCTTGCGACAGACCGCTGATAGCTTGATCGCGGAAAGTAAAAGGCTCGGTTCGCGTGTCGGCAGCTAGTCTTTGCGCTTCACGTAGAGTTCCCAGACCGCCTTGTTGTGCTAGAAGTGCCGCCTCAATACCAGGCAGAGCACCTTTTGTTACGACATCAAAACCCGCATCTGTTTTCTGCAAAGCACCCTGTAAAAAAGGCTCATAGCCCCCGATACCAGAACGGATCAATTCGCCCGCAGCGATCTGGTCGGCAGTCATACCTGCGACAGCTTGTGTAGGAGCTTGTATGCCTTGTTCTTGTAGGCGTCTTACATAGTCCAGTGCATCTTGATATAGCCCCGCCTTGAACGCCTCGATTTCTGGGGCTTCACGGACGATCTGGGTTGTGGTTGTAGTCTCTGCCATTACGCCATTCTCTCGAACTTGCTCATCAGAGCGTACATATTTTTCATTCCATTTTCGCGGTCGCCGTTACCCGCACCGCGTACTGCTTTGGCCGTAAAGACGAACTCGCCATCGCTCAACATTGCCGGTATGTCGTCACTGGTTTCAGTGCCCGGACCATCGATGCGCCCGTTCATTCTTGGGAAGTAATCGATTTCGCCGCCCTCGGCGACGTTCACGGGCTGTGGTTGGTAGATCGGGGTCTGCAAACTGCCGTACTGGTCAGTTACATCTTGAATACTATAAGTGGTCGGCAAACGCATAGTGCCTTGCCCTAATCGATACTTCAGCGCGTCTGGACCTTCTAGATAATCAAAACCCGTTACTTGTTCTGCCACGTTGAAATCTTCAGGCTCTTCGCGAGTTAAGGCGTCTACCGCCATAATCCCGGCAAAACCGGGGCCAAATTTACGAAGTGCACCGCCGATGCCAGAGAGAGAATCTTTGGCTAGTTTCGCAGCATAGGTTTGTACATTGTATCCCGGTGGCAAAGTACCCTGTGCTGCGGCTCGCTCTGCGATTGCCTGAGCTTGGGCGTTGACATCCATCCCAGGCAAGAAAAGGTTTTTCAAACCTTCAATAGGTTGCGCTTGTACCTCGGGGCCAATACCAAAAATTTGTTTGACGCTGTCCATCACGCCTGGTGGTTGGACGGTAGTGGGAGCGGGTGGCCCCATGCCTGCACCTGCCGCTGCACCTGCACCCGTACCTGCATCTCCCGATACTCGGAACTGACCTGCATCAGCAGTTGGCCTACCCACATCGATATCTGGCAGATCGAGAGGTTTCAAAGCGTCTGTGAGCCTTTGTTGACTGATCGGCTCGACCGGTGGCGATACTGCGGCAGGTGCTGCAACACTGGTTGCAGCGGCAGGCGTACTAGCAAGAGTTGGGCTCGGCCCTGTCGCATAAAGGTTTTGCATCACCGCTTCTTCGAGCAAAGGATCTTTCAAACCTGCAAGTTGCGTTCGCATTTGATCAGGTCTAATCCGAGCAAAATTCCTTTGATTTCGGATTTCGCCCGCTATTTCCGCAGCATAGTCACCTTGTATTGGTGATCCGGGCGGGGGTTGGATCGTTGCCTCAGTCACGGGCACGTCTGGTAACGGTATATCCCCAGTAGCTGCGTCAACTGCTTGACTTAATTCCGCACCGGGACCGACAGCGGCACTTGCAGTTTGTTGGGTGATAGCATCTGCACCCGCCGTCGCTGCTTCTCCAATTGTTCTAGTAAACGCTCCTTCCCCGACTGCACCCGCCTTGAAGCCCTTGAAGAAGCTGCCACCCTCACCAGCAGCAGACATACCGCCGCTAATGCCGTTCATCACACCTGCCGTCAAGCCGCTCAAAGCCGCTGACTTCAGCGCGTCCTTTAAGTTACCGCCGTTGATTAAGGTCGCGATGCCTGATCCGGCAGCCGCGCCCAAAGGTCCAAGGAAAGCTGCACCCACTATCGGTAATACGACCGTGACGGCTTTTTTTACAAACTTTTTGAGGCCCTTGAAGAGCTTCTTCAGGAAGAACTCAGGTTGGCCGGTGACCGGGTTCAGAGAGTTAAGCTCGTTGCCTACCACATAACGCTCGGGCTCAATGCCCATGTCTCGCATTTGTTGGAAGATACGTTCTTTCAGGATGGGGTTTTTGCGGAAGACCTCCATCGGAATGACGGTTTCGCCTTCTGCAGCGTGAATCATGTACTCGTCTTCGTGACGACCAAACGTAGCTAGTTGATCGGCTACCCGCTTGACCGACGCAATACCCGCTTGGGGTATATCATCGTCGTCATCGGTGGCCCAAGAGCCCTCAGTCGCGGTCAAAAAGGTGGCTATGCCACCAGCAGGAACCTCAATAGGCTCGATATCGTCAAATTCGTCGTATTGAAGTGCTGCTTGTCCCATATCGTGATCGTACGCTTATGTGATATCTACAACAACAGANCCGTTCGTGCTTACCGATACGTTTCCGATGCTACCCGTTGCGCTTAACCCCGATGTCGACGGAGAAGATATATTCTGCCAGACGTTGCCGGTATACACTTGCAAGACGCCCTCAGACAAGTTCCAGATAATGTCCCCCGCCCGAAACTGTAGCTCATCTCGTCTAGCCGCAGTGAACTGTGGCGTGGCGTCTGGATCGAAAGAGTCTAAACTTATCTCTAATAAACGTACAGCCTTGTTGTACGTGTCTGTTGGCACAGATTCTCCAACAGAAAAAGGCAAGCGTCCCTGTAGAAGCTTGCTCATCTTCGACCGTTGGACTGTAGATCAAGTCGCGTGCCGCCCAAGCGGAATCCCAAACCAATACGGTTTGCAAGATCCGCGTCATCGTCTGATTCAAAGCGTATGGCAACCTGTCTCGCTCTTGCCCGCATGTCGACTTTTGTAGTCGTCGCCGTGAAGCTAGACGTCTGGTCCGTGGTCAATGAGTCACCTGGGAAGTTACGAGCCTTTACGACCACGTTCATTTGCTGATCTGCTCCGCCCGTACCGGTGAATTTGACGTCAGGAATCATACGTTTTACAAACTGGAACTCTTCACCGTCGCCAAGGTCAAAGTCCGCCGATTCGATGAAAACACCGCTCATCGGACTGCCGTCGTCGTCGTTGCCGGTTTCGTGTTGGAACAAGCAGTTATTCGAGTCGCTGTTGACACCAGCAGCCCTTGGAAAAGCCACGATACCTTCGTCCAGCCACGCCGTGCGGGACAAATTGCCAATAGACCAAATGTTTTCGACGTAGTTGTACACCACGTAGCGGTCTATCGAGTTGCTGTCTGCAGAGCAGTAAAACCAGCCAACCTCATTGAACTGTTTGTTGAGAAAGCCAAAGAACTGAAAGGCTTGACCCTCGTTAAAATCATCAAACACGTACGAATGCACGCTACAAGGAACGGGGGCAACAGAGCCGTTGTAGATGTAAAAGCCCTTCTTGTCCATCCAGTAAATGCCNTNTGGCGCNTTCACNGCNGCGTTTGGNCCTATCAGGCTGATACCTTCGTTGATCAAGTTCAAACCAAAGGTCAGGGGTGCGCCGATGAACTGAAGGCTGTATAAGGCGACATCTGTCCAGATCAACGTCTCTTGACGAGCCCGCAACCCACCTATGATCTCAGAACCAGCAGAGCACCTCAAAGAGCCCGCCGTGTTTGTAGCTTTTGGCTCCCACTCTGCAATGTTTTCTTGATCTGAGAAAGCAATCAACAGCGGGTCTATCGAACCACTACGACTACCGCCGCTTATTGGGTCTGCCCCCAGGACAATTGCATGGCGGTCGACGTCAGAAACTAATACCTGTAATCCTCTAGTAGGCGCAAGATTCGCACCAGCCAAAGAGGTCAACGGCACGGCACGAGTGTTCAAGCCGTTCGTTTTGTCCCAGTAATAGATACTACCCGCTCTAGGATTGGACACGAGGTCTTCGCCAAAGTTGTCCATCGACCACAAGCGTAGCTGGTTTGCGTCACCTAAAGACGTAGTAGAGCCCCACGTACCAGACCCCCACGTGCCTACACCCCAACCCGTGCCGTCAACGAAGACATCCAGACCCGAGTTGATCTGATAAACGCCTACGACGCTGCTGCCACCATTACCGGTGTCGCTGCTATTTGCAGTAACTTCTGCACCGCTGGTGTCCTTCGCTACAATCGTAAATGTATTGGCGGTAGGCACGGCGACCACCTGGTATTCTTGGTTCAGGACCGCCGCAGTCACGTTGCCACCCAGACTAGACGCGCCAGAGAACGTCACAAAGTCTCCGTTCACCGCGCCGTGTCCGGCGTCTGTAACCGTGATTGTGCTAGAACCGTTCGTTGCAGCAAAGGTTACGTCGCCTGCACTGGTTGTTTCTCGTATGGGCGTGATGTCGTTGTAGCTCGCGCCTTCTTGAATGTACAACTTGAACCGTGTGCCGAGGCCCAAGAGCTTTGTACCGTCGAGATCGACCCAGCCGTGAAGTTTACGACCAGTGCCCTCATACGAAGCTTGAATGTATTTCTGCCAGCCGCCTATCTTCTCAGGCAACCCTTTGCGAAAACGCACCAGATTGCCATCAAACCAACCGCCCTCTGCGGTGTAGTCCGTGCCCTCTTTGTTGATGCCAGGGTTAAAGATAAACTTTTGCAATGGCATTACGGATGCGCTCCCGTGCGAATAATTTCAGTCACTTCGACGGCTCGGTTGCCAACTTGAGTGGCCCATCGACTGTCCATAAACTCATCGGCTGCAATATCAAACTGCTCACGAGACATGGCCTCTAGTGCTTTGACAAAACCACGGAGCCGGGTTAGCCCAAGGTTGAAGCAAATATCAATCATCGCATCTTGTCGGGCTTCATTCAGTGCGCGAAACCAAAAGTAATTATCTTCTAGTTCTTCCCGTACACGTTTGATGTCGTTAGCCAGAAGATATTCGACTTCGTCTTCAGACAGCCCAAGACCGCCGTTTTCGTCTATGTTGCGCCCAACGCCCACGGTGATCATGTTTTCTGAACACTTGTATGCATGGCTACGCACACCTTCGTGACGTTTCAACATGCCTATCAATTCGATACCCATTACTTCTCCCGACTTACGCCTTGAACTTTTTCGTAGGATCTCATCGCGCCAAGACCCAACATGCCCATCATAACGGGGACGAGCAGTGTGGTATCTATCTCAGGCACTTCAACCCAGATGCCCAGTATATTAGAAAGNATAGTGTTGTAAAAAAGACCTAGCGCACACACCCATCCAATACAAGGACGCCACCCAGCCACAAACAAAGACTTGGAAGCAGCCTCAACCTTGTTGACCTCTAGCTGACCTTTAGCAAGCTCTTGGGCATGACGCTCTGCTAAAGTACTTAACTCAAAGGCAATACGATTCTTTTCGTCCTTATCTTCAATTACCTTGTCTAATAGCTGAGTAGCTGGGCCTATAAGAGATCCGAGTATGCTCATCACGCCACCTTAAAAACAACGTTGAAACAGCGAGGGCATAATGTTGTCGCTCTATAATGTACAAACTTCATCACATGCCCTTTCTTTCTGCATCTGGCGCAACGTATCTCTGTCCTNTTNTCATCACTCATCGTCCTCGNNNCATGTANGCNGTNGCGCCNAAGTANANNCCNACAATNCTNGCNTGACTNAGNAACANCATNTCGCTTANAGAAGCCANAGTGGACAAACGAGATTCTGGGACAAAAGGCATGAGTGGTAAAAGAGCGTAAACCACCATACTAGAAAGACTAATCCAAGCCATTCGGCGTTGACTATCTGCTTTCTCTTCACGCAGTTCGATTTCAACAAGCTCTTGATTTCTTTGTAATTCTTCATCGCTTACGACCCCATCTCCGTCTAGGTCGTATTGAGCATACCNNGATTTAGGNTCTANTTTNTTAGGACTCATGACTACTCCGNTTTCTTCGGATCACGNAANANTATCTTGGTNCCAGCATCTGATTGCGGNATTTCACGGATNGCGCAATAGGTAGANAAGAATCGGTTGTTGCTTANAAGCTCNTTGATCTTGCCNACNGACTGAGCGTTAAGGGCGTTGCTGTACTCTAAGACATGAAGTTAGCTCTTGAAAGTAGAACTCTTGGCCCGTAGGTTGCCCACGCTCAAGAACAATCAGCACAAAGACCATCAGCGTCATGCTTTAAGATCCACAATGTCTTGCCGAAAAACCTTTGGGATTGAAGTCTGCACCTCGCCATTACGAAACTCATATACAAATTCAAAGTAGCGACTTACCGCTTCCTTTTGAACAAGAGACACTCGTGAAATGGAGTCTACCCTATAGGCGTCATGGATCTCCTTTGGCCTGTAAAGCGGGGCATTTACACTATTTGGGAAGGGTGGTATTTCCATTATAGTCTACGCTTTTTCTCAACAACCTGAGCTTTGACGGCCTTGGGCCTGATGAGTTCCCANCTNAGTAGTTCNACATCAAGCTGNTGTGCNGTGCCTAAAACNCGGGACATGGTATTTTGCACATAGATCATCCCNCCATANTCGCACTNNCNNTAGTTNTANCGCATCCATTCTTTTGCGATNCAGTGNCGATACTGNNGCGNGGATTGACCAGTTCTAACATCCGCCATTCCCTAAGATCACAAAACAGGTTGGGATTGGCAGGATCGTATTTTAGTTCTGGTTCTTCAGCATTATTTCGATCAGTTGTTGGAGCTTCGCGTCGNNCGCTTTCGCTGTCTCGGCCTGTTCCGCCAATGAGTCNACGATAGCCTCTATTTTTGTCGCATTGACTGCTGCNANTTTTCCCGTNGCTTGNGCCTCNGCAACNGTNTTNTCNACNACTGCTTCAATGCGGTCAACTTCTTCTTGTGTTGCCTGTGCTCTAGCTTCAGACGCACCCCANACNACGGCACCTGAGAGAATCGCTAGAAACGCTGGCAATGCCCACGTTGGGACACGNATTCCTTCATCTGACATNTCAACCTCCTAAAAATTGTGGCACNAAAATGCTCACTACAATNAAACCNATGATCCACCAAAGCCTATTGCCAAAGCGGTCAATCTTTTCATCTAACCTATCAAAACGCTTAGAACCATCTTTCAGGCGTTCTTCTATACGCTCATATCTCAACGCACACTCACGTTCATGTGTGTTGATTTCTTGTAACGCTTTATCGCCTTTGTCCAATTCCCAGACCTCTGCCATCGCTAGATAGCACATCGCTATTCTTTTGCTTTGCCAACATTTAACGCCAAGGCTTCAATCACAGGGTAGATGTACTTCGCCATGAAAGCATCATCTTTTGGAGTGGGCGTGGCAGCACAGATCGCACTTGCGACAACGGACAACGTAGTAAGTGTAGTTACAATCTCCATCAAACTCATGCGGCTTCCTCTCTAAAACAATTCAAGTTGGCCGCTACAGTGCGGCGTTCACCTTCACCTCGAAACGGGTAGACCATGTGTTGCATCCACGACGGAAACATATAGAGCTTACCTACCTGTGGGCGTACCACTACGTTTTGCGTCGGTCTCAACCGCTCTTTGTCCCACTGTGAGCTTTGCCCGTAATTAAAACAAAGACACCCATCAGACTCTCCAGAAGCATTGTACAACCCGTAGTCCTCAGATCCGGGCCGTGGCCCTTGCTCTATCTGGGGTGGCACTTTCGTCCAAGTCGTGCAGCTGATGCCCATGATCGTCTGAGTGCCGTGGTCATGGATCGGGTTGTAGTCGCCTGCATAGCTATGCACTGACCACAAATCGTCTATCTCGACGTTACGGTTGCCATCAAGCACCTGACCAGAACCTTTCATAAAAGCGTTGATGTACTCAACGCCCATAGACCGCAGGAAGCCAGAAAAGCCAGCGACAAGCTCGTTATCGCAATCCATTCTGAGCTGTTCTCCCTCGCGGATTTGACCAACGAGTGTATCAGCTGCTGTGCGCCGCTCTTCTTGTTCCAAGAGGCCATCAAGATACTTGTTCAATTGAGTAACGAAGCCCTCTGGAATATCCAACTCCATCAAGAACGCTGACGGCAGGGGGTGCATCATGTAGGAGATTTCGGCCATTACTGAGCGACAGCTTCGTCTTCCTCATCATCCACTGCTTTTACAGAGTCAGAGATCGCTTGAATGT